>Ga0080004_1120940_pt1 | contig 117713 bp, 103 predicted proteins | sample WasSprMetagenome_FD_69207 | JGI IMG/M metagenome (GOLD analysis project Ga0080004, IMG submission 69207) | Sulfidic aquatic microbial communities from Washburn Spring, Yellowstone National Park, USA - WS (SPADES assembly) (version 2) | ecosystem: Environmental > Aquatic > Thermal springs > Hot...
GAAAAGTAGGTATAACAACAAGAAGAAAATTTTTTAAAAAATTTTTCCTTTCTTTTATTAAAAAATAAAAAAATAAAATGGGTATAAAAATAATAAATAAACTCCTCGTAATAATTCCAAATCCTAAAAATAAACCACTTATTATAAAACTTTTATAAATTTTTCTGTCCTCTCCTTTATAAAAAAATAATATAAAACCAACCATTAATAGTATTTCAAGAGTAACAGGAGCGAGGTATCCGGTCCAGAAAATAGAGGCAGGATAGAAAGAATAAATTAAAGATGTCCAGAAACCCGTTTTTTCATCAACAAGAATTTTTCCAAGTAAATATAAGAGAACTACAGTAATTGAACTTAAAATAGCAAGACCAATTTTTGCAGCAAAAAAATTATGACCAAAAATTTTATATATAATAGCGAGAAATAATGGAAATCCAGGGCTTCTCCATGCATAGAATTTAGGTCCATTAGGGAAATAAGGGTTATTTACCCAGTATCCTTTACCTGAAGCAATTTTCCATCCAAGTTCATCCCACCAGTCACCCCATACATCAACTGAATTATTAAGTGTTAGAATAAAACCAACCCTTAATATTAAAGCAAGTAAAAAAATGTATAAAATTTTTCTTTTCTCTACCATAAAATAAATTATAATGTTAATTTTCAAAAAATAGAAATGTGATAAAATTATAAAAAAGTAAAATTGAAATTATGGGACAAAAATTTTATTTTGGATTTTCAGACCATCTTTTACTTGAAATTGGAAATATTAATTTTTATCAATTACATTTTGAATCAAAAGCAATTATAAGAGCATATGAAAAATTAAAGAAAATTGCAGAAGAACTTGAAATTACTCCACCTATTCCAAAAATGGCTGGTTTTTGTTATCCACATATTGCCTCACTTGGTACTCACATTGAATTTCCGGAAGATGGAGAACCCAAACCATTTCCTTTAATAAAAAATATTGAAGATATAGATAAGTTGAAGGAACCAGAAGATTATTTAAAAGCACCTATTATACAGAAAAAACTTAAAACACTTGAAAAATTAAAAAAGTATGTTCCTGAAACACCGAATACAATTGGGCATCTTTATGAAGGACCAATTACAACTGCAGTTTTATTAATGGGACAGGATTTTTTTATTCTTGTATATGAAAATCCTGAAAAAGCACATAAACTTCTTGATTCCTGTGTTAATAGTTCTTTAAATTATGCAAAAACAATATTGAATTATTTTGGAGAAGAAATAAAAGAAGGACCAAAAGGGATTCCGGATGATTTTGCAGGAATTTTACCACCAAAATTATTTCCTGAATTTGTTTTGCCTTACTGGGATAGAATGTATGAAGGACTTAAAGCAATTGAAAGACATTTGCACAGTGAATTATTAAGGGAAGAGCATTTAAAATTTTTAAAAGATTTAAAAATTAATGTTTTTGACTCTTCTACTGACCAGTATTTAAATGGTGAAATTTTAAAAGAGAAGTGTCCATGTAAATTTACTCTAATAATTAAATCGTGGGAAATTTTTGAATTATCAGAAGATGAACTGGAGAAATTGTATATTAAACTTTCAACTTATAATCCGGTATCAATAAGTTTTTCTATGGATAGATTGGTTGATTTACCAAAAATTAAAAGATTACTTAAGATTGCAAGAGAACTTGAAAGGATTCCAAAAATGAAATTTTAAATCAAAATAACTTTCCAAATTCTTTTCCTGCTTCATACATAATTTCAAAATTTAACACAGGTGTTTCAGGAGCACAGTTATTACCATCATGTAGAATAAATTTTCCTCCTTTCATAACTCCTGATGTGCATAAATTTTTAACTGCTTCTCTTATTTTTTCCTGGGGTCCTTCTTTTAATAGATAAGGAGGAATATTACCTATAAGCAAAACATCTTCACCAAGTTCTTCTCTTGCTTTACCCATATCTACTGGAAAGCCCAAGTCAAATGTTTTTATGTTCAATTGTTCTTTCAAAATTTTTAAATGTCTCTGCACCTTACCACAGAGATGTATTCCATTTGGACCACCTTTTGAGAATTCTTTTAACAATTTTGCGTGATAAGGGAGAACAAATTCTTTATACATATCTGTTGAAATTAATTCTATGCTATCATCTGCAAAAAACCATCCATCCAATGGATATTTTATACCTAAAAATTCACCAACTTTTCTAATTCTTCTTATAGTTTCATCAGTTATAAAAGATAGTAAATCATGAATATATTGTGGGTCATCATAAAAATCAATCACAATTTCACTTGTCCCTCTTAAATTGCATGCTACTGTTAAAGGCCCATCTGTTCCTGCACCCCATATATATGTTTTACCCACAGGAAGTCCTTCAAAATCATACTTTTTCCTTTTTTCTTCAAGAAAATAATAATGTTCAAGTGTTATTTTATATACGGGATTTTCAAATACATCAGGCAATTTTAACTTATATAATTTTTTTTATCTTCTTTTAACACAGGTATAACAAATGGCATATCTTTTTCAGGATAAATAACAGGACAGCCAAAATACATTGCCTCTTCACAATTTTGATAAGAAATTGAAATACCATTCCATTCTTTTTCAGGATAGCCCATTGGAGCATCCTGTATTACATTAAATCTTACCCATTTCTGGAAGTTAAGGTCAATTTCCCATCTAACATCTGGATTGTTAAAATAATCTTTCCATGTGTATTTCCATATATTCAACTCTCTATTCATTAAAATCATTCTTGGATTCATAGAGAAAGTAATTGGGACCCTTGAATGAGTTCCCTTATTGAAATCATTCCATAAATTCTGAACATCTTTGTTATGTTTTTCAAAATCAAACTTTTTATTTAAAGTAAATTTTCCCATTTTCAAAAATTTTTAAATATAAATTTTCGTAATTTTGAATCATCCTTTCCAGAGAAAAATTTTCTTTTATAAAATTATATCCTTTTTCACCCATTTTCTCAAAGATTTCAGGATTTTTGAGAAGAGTTAAAATCCTTTCTACAATTTTTTGTATATCTTTAGGATTAACTAAAAAACCTGTTTCTCCATCCTTTATTATTTCTCTTCCACCTCCAATTTCTGTGCATATCACCGGCTTTTTACATAACATTCCTTCTATTATTAAATTTGGCATTCCTTCCCATAGAGAAATGAGAACAATTATATCTGAAATTTTTATCAATTGAGGCAAATCACTTCTATAACCGGTAAAAATAACATCATTTTTTAAATCAAGTTTATCAGTCAATTTCAGTAATTTTTCTTTTTCTTCACCTTCACCCACAATAATAAATTTTACTTCTGAAAATTCTTTTTTGACATTTTTTGCTATATATAAAAAGGTTTCAAGATTTTTTTCAAATGATAATCTTCCACCCGTTAAAATAATTTTTTCATTTTTAATTTTAAGTTCATTTTTTAATTCGGGATTTTCCTTTAATTTTTCATATTTTTCAATTTCTATTCCATTATATATAACTTCAAATTTTTCTTCCTTCCCATCAATCTTCTTAAAATAAATTTTTCTTACTTCTTCGGAATTACAAACAATTTTATCAGTAAATTTTAAAAGAATTTTATCAATTAAAATGTGATACCATTTTTTCCATAAATCAGCACTTCTTTCCGATGCAATTATAAAAGGCACTCTGCAAAGAATGCCAGCCAATCTTCCCCATGTATTAGATGTAAACATGAAAGTATGAAGTATTTGAGGTTTCTCTTTTTTTAATATTTTTATCAAACGAAAAAGAATAAGAATATCAAACTTGAATTTTTTTTTGAGTATATAAAGGGTTGTAATTTTTTTAAAATCTTTTTCCATTCTTCCACTTCTTAAGGCAATTAAAAAGGTCTCAAATTTTTTTCTATTAAGATTTTTAATCAGTAAATAAAGTTGTTTTTCTGCTCCTCCAATTTCAAGTGTCCCTATAACATAGACAATTTTAATTTTATCTGATTGAGGAGATTCTATTTTGGCCTGCCCAGTTATACCATTTTTCCTTATCATATCCAAAGTCAATCCCTGTTATTTTTCTTAACGCTTCTCGTGCAATTTTCTTTAGTTCATAATTTTCACTTCTCAATAAATTTATTAAGGAATAAACCGCTTTTTTATCTTCAATTTCTCCAAGTGCATAAGCAGAATATTCTCTTATAAGTAGATGATATCTGTCATTTAAATTTGAAATAAGTGGTATTGTTGCTTTTTTATCTTTAAAATTTGCAAGTGCTTTTATTGCTTCTATTTTTACTTCTATCTGCTTATCATATAAAGAGTTTATAATTGGTTCAACTGCTCTTGGATCCTTTATTTCACTTAGTGCCCTGATTGAAGTAGTTCTGACAAGCCATTCAGGGTCATCAAGTAATTCAATTAAATAACTAACTGCAACAGGATTTTTTATTTTTCCAAATGCTTCTGCAACCTCTTTTCTTACAAGATATGATTTATCCTTAACAAGTGAAATTAAAAAATTTATATCTACATCCTTTATTTCTCCAACTGCCCATACAGCATATTTTCTTATCTCCCAGTTTTTATCTTTCAAACATTCATATAAAAATGGGATTGCTTCCTTTATTCTGTTCTTTCCAAAACCAGTGATTAATTTTAATTTTAAGTAACTGTCCCAATTTTTTGCATAATCTATTAAAAAGTCAACCTCTTCTTTATTTTTAGATAAAATTTCAATTACTTTTTCTTTTATTTCGATATCCGGGTCATTAATTATTTTTTCAAGAAATATCAATGAATTTTCATCCTTGATTTCTCCACTGATTTCAATGAGTTTTAATTTTAATAATTTAGATGTATTTTCATCATTAAATTTTTCAATTATATAAGGAATAACAGAAGAACCAATTTTTAAGAGAACTTTTTTTGCTTCATTTGATGGAGTTGTTTTTCCAATGATTTTATCAAAAACCTCTCTTTCATCTTCAAGAATGTTGATCAAATATGGTATGCTTGCAGATATATCTTCATTTAATTTCCCTATTTTATATGCACCATATACCCTTTTTAATGGTTCTTTTGAATTTAAATTTTCTATTCCGAGTTTTAAGTCCTTTGAAATATCTTGTGAAAATGAAATACCAAAACATAAAATAAAAATTAACAAATATTTTTTCATAACTCCTCCTTCTTATAAAATGATTCTATTCACAACATTCTTTAAAAATTCAAAATTCTTTTTAATATAATACTTTCTTTCGCTTTTTTCAATAATAGCACCAAGTTTAACTTTATAATCCTTCATATTTAATTTTTCTATTGTTTTTAATAAACTTTGCGCCAATTTTTTGTCAATATTGAGTTTGACACCACTCTTTACATAAAAATTCTATATCAAAACAATCCCTTTTATCACCCAGAAATCCAGACCATTGGAAAATCTATTTAATCCATCGCATAATCTTAACATAGTTCCACCAACAAAAACCAATTTATCAAGAAATCTGCCCCTATTAAGATATTCAAGAACTTCTATTTCAAATTTTTCAAGTTTTATTAATTCTTCCATATTTTCAAAAATATTTTTTTTGTTTTTAAAGGATAAATTTTTAAGGTCTCTTCAATTTTTCTTTTTTCAAGTTTTTTAAAATCTATAGAGGAAATATCAAATTTATATTTTCCAATTGAATAAAGATAGATACAATCAACAAAGGCCTTTTCTTTTTCTGCAATAAAAATGTTATCAATTTTTTTAAAACCAAAATAAAATTCTGATTTTACTTTAAAATAATGATAATCAGAGTTTTCAATTAAATATACTTTTTTTCTTTTCTTTGTTATACTTTCATAAAATTCTCTCTGAATCTGAGTGGTTATCTGATAATAAGAAAGGGCTGTCGTTAAAGAAATATAAGAAGGAACCAAAAGAATATTGGCAATTTTAAATTTTTCTTCTACATTTAAAATATCCCATTTCTCTCTCAAAATATATAAATCCTTTTTTAACCTTACAAATAATCCATTTTCTGTATATCTATAACATAATACTTTTGCCGATTCTTTTTTTATTCCCAGTAGTTCAGCAACATCTCTTGTCGTGAAATAAATTCTATCTTTAAACTCTTTTAATTTTAAATATTTCATTTTTAAAATATGAAAATTAACATTTTTATTAATTATATATCATTTGAAAAATTGATTCAAAAAAATTCAGACATTAAAAATTCTTCTCCATAATTCAAAAACAAGTAAAAGAAATAATCTTGAAGAATGATCAATATCCCTTTCGGTATGTTCATCAATCAATTTTTTTACTTCATTGAAATTAAATAAATCACATTTTTTAAAACTTTCAGATAATAAAATTTCTTTTAAATAATCATTCAATTTGCCTCTAAACCATTTACCAAGAGGAACTCCAAAACCCATTTTCTTTCTTTTCAAAATTTCTTCAGGTAAAAAATCTTTCAATTTTTCCTTCAATATATACTTACTTATTTTGCCTTTTAATTTCAATTCAGGTGGGAAACTTGCAACTAATTCAACAAATTCATTATCAAGGAAAGGACTTCTACCTTCAATAGAATTTGACATTGTTGCTATATCCATTTTCACAAGAAGAACTTCAGGCAAATATAAATTAAAATCGCAGTAAATCATCTTTTCAATCAAATCCAGATTATTTACTTTTTCCCACAATTTTTGAGTTATTTCAAAAGAATTATAATTTCTTATCTCATTTTTGAAAAAATTGCTATATAATTTCTCTTTCCATTCAGGAGAAAAAGAAGTTAATCGTCTTGTATATGCATAACAGAAACCAGAATCATCTGCTTCACATAACCATTTAAAAACTCTTGAATAAAAATTATATGGGTAATTTTTGTAAATTTTCTCAATTAATTTTTTATTAACTCTATTGAGTAGAAATGTTTTTTTAGAAATTTTCAATAATTTTTCAAGGAGTTTTGTCTGATAATACCTTGGATAACCTGCAAAATTTTCATCTCCTCCATCTCCATTTAATGCAACTTTAACATAATCCTTTGTTTTATTCGCTATATAATATGTTGGTATCATTGATGAATCGCCAAAGGGTTCATTATAATACCATATAAGTTTTGGCAAAATTTCTATTATATCTGGTTTAACTATAAATTCATAATGTTCTGTTTTAAATCTTTCTGCTACAATTTTTGCATATTTAACTTCTGAAAAACTTTCAACATCAAAACCAACTGAAAATGTTTTTACAGGTAAATTTGTTAATTGACTCATTATTCCTACAACTGTTGAAGAATCAATACCTCCTGATAGAAATACACCGAGAGGAACATCTGAAATCATTCTTATTTTAACTGACTCTGTTAGTTTTTTCCATAAAATTTCCATATATTCATTTTCATCCTTTAATTTTAACTTCTTTGAAAAATCAATTTCCCAGTATCTCTCAATTTTTATTTCTCCATCCTTCCATATAAGATAATGAGCAGGAGGAATTTTTTTTACTGATTTGAATACTGTTTTTGGAGTAGGAATTGCCTGATATGTAAAAAAATCATCAACTGCCTCAATATCAATTTCCTTTTCAAAATCAGGTAAATTTAAAAGTGCTTTAAGTTCAGATGCAAAAGCAATTTCTCCATTTTTAACACAATAAACAAGTGGTTTTTTCCCAAGTCGGTCTCTTGCAAGAAATAATTTTTTATTTTTTCTATCCCATATAGCAAAAGCAAACATTCCCCTTAAATCGCTCAAACAATTTTCCTTCTTTTCCTCATAAAGATGAATAATTACCTCATTGTCTGAATTTGTTTTAAATATATGTCCATTTTTCTCAAGTTTCTCTCTTAAATCCAAAAAATTATATATCTCACCATTACAGATAAGAACCAAACTTTTATCTTCATTAAATAAGGGCTGTCTTCCTGTTTTTAAATCAATTATACTTAATCTTTTATGGGCAAGACCAATATTCTCCTCAAAAAAATATCCTTCTTCATCAGGCCCTCTATAACTTAAACAATCAGCCATTTTCTTGATAATTTCCTCCTCTACCCTACCATTTTTTTTCACAATTCCACATATTGCACACATTTTTTCTCAAATTATAACTTCAATTAATTTTTCTGAAAATAAATTCATTACATCCATGGCCTCTTCCACATGTTTTAATTTTTTCTAATTTAAATCCCTTTTTAGAAAAAAAATTAACAACTTCTTCAGGTTTTGCCACTTCAAAAGGATAACCACCTATCCAATCAATTATATCATACCAGGGGGACATACCTCTTTGTTTGTAATAATTTTTCCATGTTCTAAATGGTTTAATTCGGATAAAATCTTTAATAATTGTAGGCATCCATAATCTTAAGAATACAATAAGAATTAAAAATGGTTTTAAAATAAAAGGAATAGAATTGTATGTTTTCTTAATTATTTTCCAGCATTTACTACCCAACCCCTGATCATTGTAAACAGAAATAATTAAAAGTCCTTCTCCTTTTACAGGATATAAAATATTTTCCATTGCCTTCCACATATTTCCTGTATGATGAACAACTCCCCATACATACACAATATCAAATTTCCCCAGTAATAAGATATATTTTTTGTTTAAAATATCACCCTTTTCAATAATCCATTTTTCATCATTTTTATAGTACATTTTTTTGAGTTTTCCTGTACAATTTACTGCATTTTCATCAAAATCAAAAGAATACACTTCTGCACCTAAATTTTTTGCTGCTAAACTGAAAAGGCCGCTTCCGCATCCAGCATCAAGAAAAGATTTTCCTTTTAAGTTCTCTAAATTAAGAAGTTTTTTGAGGGAATTTTCTGCTTCTTTTATTCTTTTTTCATCAATTATTTTTAAAAAGTTTTCCCAGTTTTTTCCAAATTCAAATTTTTTCATTTAGAATAAATTTCCAGATATTTTTTTATAATTGCTTCGTAGGAATAATTTTCAATAACCTTTTTTCTATTTCTATTTCCCATTAGATTTGCTTTTTTTTCATCTTTTAGAATATCCTCTATATAAATTTTAATTCTTTTAATATCGTAAGGAAAGACAACATAACCATTGATTTCATTCTCTACCACATCTATATTCCCTCCAACATTTGAAACAATTACAGGTAATCCACACGACATTGCTTCAAGAAGAACTATTGGTAGCCCTTCAGAAATGGATGTAAGGACAAAGACATCTGCTGCCTGTAGATAAGGTATAACATTATCCTTTTTACCCCCAAACCATATTCTGTTTTTTATTCCCAAATTTTCAATTTTTTTAAACAAACTTTCTTTTAATTCACCCTCACCAAGAATTATTAAAAATTTATTCTCATTATCTACTTCCTTAAATGCTTCAAGTAAAAAATTAATTCCTTTTTGTTTTGTCAGACGTCCTATAAAAATTACTATTTTTTTATTTTCAAATCCTAACTTTTTTTTAATTTCTTCCTTATTTGTAGATGGAATAAATTTTTCTACATCTACTGCATTAGGGATAAGAAATAATTTATCTTTGTTAAAACCATAATACTCAAGTTCTTTTTTCATTTCATTACTTAAAACAATTATCCCATCACTTATTTTAAAAATTTTTAAAAAAATAAAAGAAAATGGTATTTTTTTTAAAGTTTTTATATCCCCAAAATTACCTGAACATTCCATTCTGCAGAAAACCTTTTTTTTCAATATTTTACCAGCAATAACAGAAACAAAAGAACTATGTTTTAAAAAAAATGACTGAATAATGTCATATTCTCTAAAATGAAAAATAAAATAAATGAATAAGGAAAAACAATAAATAAGTGTTCCTATAATTCTTATATTTGGAGAATAAATCTGAATTACTTTTATGTTTCTGAAAAATTTATTTTTTTTTATTAAAGATTTTCTTGATGTTATAACTTTCACATCTACATTTTTCTTTTTTAAATTTAAAGCAAATTCTCTTGCAAAATTCTCCGCTCCTCCGATTGAAAAAAAATCTCTTATAACTATGATTACTCGCATTTTTTAAAAAAATTCTTCACTTTAAAATAAATTCCTTTTTTATAAAGAACTAATCTTGAAAGAAAAACAAAGTTGTTTTTTGTAAAGAATAGAAATGGATTACCTTTAATACTTTTAATGTAACTTTTTATCCCTTCTTTTCTGTTTTCAAAGATTTTATAGATAGAAAATTTTAAATATCCATAAGATTTTGCCTTATTTATCTCCTGTTCTGTCAGAAAATTTTCATTGTGAAGCAATTCTTTTTTCAATATATTAAAAGCGGTTTCAAATAAATTATTAGTTCCATAGGCGAACATAGCTGAATAAATACCAATATTTTTTAGTAATTGTTTAGTTTTTCCGAAATATTTTTTTTGTACCTTTAAAGTTTCAATAAAAATAAATAAATTTGAACTTGCACTTCTTGCATCTTTCCTTTTTCTGAAGATTGCAAGTGTATAAGGAATATATTTAAATTTTATCTTATTTTTTATACATCTTAACCAGAACTCGTAATCATTGGCAAATTTTAAATTTTCATCAAAAATTCCAACTTTTTCTATAACTTTTTTTCTTATGAATACTTCTGGTTGAATAACTGGATTTTCATAAATAAAATTTTTTTCTGTTAAGTTTGGGATCCCTTTTCTTAAATATATAAAATTTCCTTCTTCATCAATAAATTCAACATCTCCATATACAATTTCAATTTCTTTATTCTTATTAAATTCTTCCCAGACCTTTTCAAGAGCATTTTCTGGATATATATCATCAGAATTAATTATTCCAATTACTTCTCCATTAATCATTTTTAAACCTTTATTTAAAGCATCTGTTGGACCATCATCCTTTTCTGAAATATACTTGAAATTTATTCCCTTACAATTAATTTCAATTTTTCTATCATTAATCAAATTCTTATATCTCTCAAGTATTTCAACTGTATTGTCAATAGAACCACCATCAATAATTAAATATTCAAGAAAAAAATTACCTTTTTGTGAAATTACACTTTTTATTGTTTCTTCAATGTATTTTCCCTGATTATAGGAAACAGTTATAACAGAAAAAACATTTTCAATTGCCATATTTTTCTACATACCATTTATATGTTTTTTTAAGTCCTTCATATAGAGAATATTTTGGTTTCCATCCAAGTTTTTTTATTTTATCAATATTTAGGATTCTGACAGGTGCTCCATCTGGCATTTTTTTATTATATACTATCTTTCCTTCAAAACCACTTATTTCTTTCAAAATTTTAACTATTTCCCTTATACTTTCTCCTTTTCCTGTTCCAATATTTATAATTTCACTTCCTTCATAATTTTCCATCAAAAATATACATGCTTCTGCCACATCATCAACATAAATAAAATCCCTTTTAGGTTTTCCAGTTCCCCATATTTCTACTTTCTCTGAATTTTCTTTTTTTGCAGTATAGAATTTTTTTATTAAAGAAGATATTACATGGGCATTTTCATCAAACTGTTTTTCACCTTCGCCATAGACATTACCTGCAATCACAGTTATAAATTTAGTTTTGTATTGCTCATTATATGCCTGACACATTTTAAGCCCCATAATTTTTGCTATTGCATATGGCTCGTTTGTTTTTTCAATCTCTCCTTTAAGTAAATACTCTTCTTTCATTGGCTGTTGAGAATTTTTTGGATACATACAGGAACATCCAATATAAAGTAGTTTTTTAACCTTATAAATATAGGAATAATGGATTAAATTGAGATTTATTATTGAGTTTTCATAAATGAATTCACCACCTTTTTCAATATTTGCTTTTATTCCACCTGTTTTTCCTGCACATATAAAAACATATTCAGGTCTTTCTTTTTCAAAAATTTTCTCAACATCTTTCTGTATGGTTAAATCAATTTCTTTCCTGGTTTTAAGAATTAAGTTTTTATATCCTTTCTCCATTAAAATTTTTGTTATTGCTGAACCAATAAGTCCTGTATGACCCGCTATATAGATAGGAGAGTTTTTATCCATTTGTTTTTAGAAATTTTTTCATTACTCCTTTAATATATTCAATATCCTCATCTTTTATATCCTGATGAACTCCTATATGAATTCCATTATTTCCTATATATTCAGAAACAGGAAATTCTCCTTCTTTATAACCAAGAAATTTATATCCGGGTGTCTGGGTAGGAATTGAAGAAAAAAGGTCTCTTGTATCAATCCCATTTTCATTTAGATACCAAACAAGTTGGTCCCTTTTAAATTTACATCTCTCTTTAAGAATAAAGGGGAAAGCATGAGGACTTAATTTTTCATTTTCCCCTTCTTCTATTGTATAGAAATAATTATCAAATTCCTTAAAAATATTTTTTAATTTAAAAAAGTTTTTTCTTCTACTTTCAATTATTTCCTCATATATATCAAGATTTCCAAGACCTACTGCTGCTTCAAGTTCGTTCATCTTTGAAGAAAAACCAACTCTTTCAAAAACAAATCTTATATCCCTTCCATATTTAAATCTTTTTTTACAGTAGCCGGAAGAAGTATTTAAAACACAGATTTCACATTTACATGCTCTTCCATGTGCTCTTAAAGACCTTAATATTTCAGCATAATTTCTGTTATCAGTAATTACAATTCCACCTTCAACTGTTGAAATTATATGAGCAATATATGTGCTGAAACAACCCATATCTCCAAAAGTCCCTACATTTCTACCTTTATATTTCGTTCCATGTGCCTCTGCACAATCTTCAATAACAAATAGATTATATTTTCTGGCAATTTTAAGTATTTCTTCAATTTCTGCACATTTACCCATAAGATGGACAGGTAAAATCGCTTTTGTTCTTTCTGTAATCTTTTTTTCAATTTGTGATGGATTTATATTTAATGATTCAAGTTTAACATCAACAAAAACAGGTTTAAAACCAGCCATTAACACAGCATTTGCAGTCCCAATGAAAGTTAAAGCAGGAAGAATTATTTCATCACCTCTTTTTGCTCCAAAATCATATAAGGTGGATAAAGCAAGGGCTATTGCATCGGTTCCACTGCTAACTGCAATCGCATATTTTACTCCATAAATAGAAGCAAACTTTTCTTCAAATTCTTTTACATATTTTCCCTGTGATACTCTTTTTGTTTCAAGTATATCATTTATTAACTTTTTTGCCTTTTCTGTTATTATTATTGTTCCAAAAGGTATTTTTCTTTTATGCATATTTCCTCTTTATTTTTATTTTGAGCATTTCATTTATATGTTCAACAACTTTACTTCCAAATTTTTCCTCTATCATTTTTAAGTATTCAGGGTCACTATAATACTCAATAAATGCCTCATCTCTGAATCTCAAGACCTCTTCTGGTTTTAAATATTTTGTTGGTAAAGGATATGTATCTTCTGAAAGTTGTGCAAAACCACTCCAGTCATCTGGCAATCTTATATTATTTTTTATAGCCCAGTTATAAAGTTCAGAGCCCGGATAAGCCATTGCTGCATAAAAATTTACATATTCACATTTCAGTCGTTTTGCCATCTCAAGGGTTTCTCTCATTGTCTGGTAGTCATCATCAGGAAGACCAAAAATAAAATTACCAAGAATATATATACCTGCTCTTTTTGTCATTTCAATAACCTTTTCTATTTTGTCCTGCTCTATTTTTTTTGAAACTCCCTTTCTAACTTTTTCACTGGCTGACTCAATTCCATAACATAACCAGTTAAAACCCGCTTTTTTTAATTTTTTTAGTATTTCTTCATCAACTGTATCAATCCTTGCATATGCCCATATATTTAATTTGTATCCCCTCTCTATAATTAAATCACAAATTTTATTAACTCTTTCTTTATTTATAACAAAGAGTTCATCAGCAATCTTCAAATTTTTTATATTATAATTTTTTACAAGTTGGTCAATTTCTTCAATCACTCTTTCAGGTGATTTATATCTTATTCCAGGTTTATTACCATAAAGAACTTTAATATTACAGTATGAACAGTTAAAAGGACATCCAAAACTTGTATAAATTGCTGCATAATTTCCTCTTTCATCAATATTTTCAAAACAATGCCAGTTATGAGCCCTGTATTTATCCATTGGAAGCAAATCCCAGGCAGGTAAAGGTAAAGAATCAATATCCATTATTATTTCCTCATAACCTCCATTTATTATTTCATCTTTCTTTTTATACCACAATCCCCTTATTTTTTCCTCCTCTATATCTTTTTTTTCTTTTAAACATTTAAGTAAATTTAAAGTAGTTAAAAATCCTTCACCCTGACAAACATAATCAGTTTTTTCCTCTTTTAATGTCCTTTCAGGTAGAGATGAAGGATGAAGTCCCGAAAGAATTACTTTTATATCCTTATTTTTTCCCTTTAAAATATTGAGTATTTCCCTTACAGTTGTCATTTTTGGAGTGGAAGAAGCAGAAGGATTTGTTCCCATTACAACTATATTTACAAGGAGTGGGTTATTTTTAATTATTTCATCAACAGTTTCTTCAGGTGAAAGATTTTCTGCATCTGCATCAATAATTTTAACTGAATATCCTTTTTCTCTTATAAAAGAAGCAATTAAAGCACACCAGTAAGGTGGTTCAATTCCAGCAAGATTACTTCTTAATTTTCCATAAACCTTTTTTGGATTACCTGGATTTACAAGAATAAGGTCTATCATTTTTAAACATTTGAAAAGCCGTATTTTCTTATAATCTTATATCCTTTTATCAGTTCTTCTATTCCTTCATCAAGAGAGATTTTTGCCTTAAATCCTGTCTTTTCAATTTTTTCATTACTTACTATATAATTTCTTTTGTCAGGGTCTTCTCCAACCTCTGCTTCATGATAATAAAAATCAGGGATATGTTTTTTAATAAGTTCACAGAGTTCAAGTTTACTTATATTTGCATTACTTAAACCAACATTATAGGTATTATCTTTCATCTTCTCAAAATTTTCAAGACAGTGAATAAAGGATAATGAAGCATCTCTAACATGTATATAGTTCCTTTTAAAATGTCCCTGATAAACAACTAAATACCTATCAACAACTGCCCTGTAAACAAAATCATTAACAAGTAAATCAAGTCGCATTCTCGGACTTATCCCAAAACAGGTCGCAAATCTTAAAGTTATTGAATTTTTAGAATCAAGGACTATTTTTTCTGCCTCAACCTTTAATTTTCCATAAAGTGAAATGGGTCTTAAAGGTGTTTCTTCTGTGCAGTATATTCCTTCCTGTCCAATTCCATATCCACTATTTGTAGTTGGAAAAATTATAATCTGCTCACTACTTCTTAATTTAACTATCAATTTAATTGCATCAAGATTTACTGATTTTGCTTCATAAGGATTTTTATCACAAGCAGGAGCACCGGTAATACAGGCAAGTGGGAAAATAGCATCTACCTTTTTCAATATTTCTTTCAATAAATTTTCATCCCTTGTATCTCCTCTTATAATTTCAAGATTTTTATAATGACAGCAATCAAGAAGAGATGTCTGATTATACATAAAATTATCAAGAACAATAACATCATAGCCCTTTTCAAGCAATACAGGAACCAAAACAGAACCAATATAACCTGCTCCACCAGTAACAAGTATTTTCATTTTCTTAATTTCCTTTAAACTCTTAAAATATTACCACATTTGAAGGATTTTGTAAATTTTTATTTTCTTTATTCAGATAAAGTGGAATGACATAAAATTAAATTTTCTTTGACCATTCAAGAATTCCTTTGACAACTGAATTTTTATCAAGTCCGCATATTTTTTGTATATTTTCCCTTCCTCCATAAGCATATAAATATTTGTCCTTAACACCAAATCTTTTTACTGGTAAATTTATTCCATTATCAACAAGAACTTCAATAACTGCACTTCCCATTCCACCTGCAAGTAAATGTTCCTCAATAGTTATTATTCCTTTTGCATTTTTTACTGTTTTTGTAAGCAATTTTTCATTTATAGGTTTTATTCTATATAAATCAATCACTCCTGCATTTATTCTATATTTTTCAAGTTCTTCTGAGACCTCAATTGCCCTGTGTGTCATATTTCCAGTCCCTATTATATAAAAGTCCTTACCTTCCTTTAAAATAGAAAGTCCATCTGAAAAATCATTTTTTTCATTGTATATTTGTGGCAAAATTTTTCTATCAAGACGGATATATGAAGGGGATTTTAACTTATATGTAATTTCAGCAAATTTATAAGCCATAAAACTATCTGAAGGAGAAAAAATATGAAAATTTGGAAGGACTCTCATTATTGTTATATCCTCTGTGCAATGATGGGTTGGACCTGAATCATCATACCCAAAACCAGCACCAACTCCAATTGCTGTTACAGGAATATTCATTAATGACAGATCTACTTTTAACATTTCATAACATCTTGAAGTAACAAATGGCATAATAGCATATATATATGCTTTTTTACCGCATAAAGATAGGCCTGTTGCTACAAGAACCATATTTTCTTCTGCAATACCAACATTAATAAATTGTTTTTTTAAATCCTTTCTGAATTTATCAAGTGAAGGTGCTCCCATATCCGCTGAAATCAAATAAAGATTTTTATCCTCTTTAGCAAGTTCATAAAGGCGGTCAAAAAAAGAATCCCTCATTGTCTTATTTTTAAATTTATTTTTCATTTTAACTCCTTTATTGCTTTTTCTGCTTCTTTACCTTTCGGTGCTATCCCATGCCATAAAATTTTGTTTTCCATAAAAGAAACACCTTTTCCTTTTATGGTATTTGCTACAATTACAAGTGGTTTTTCTGTCTGTCTTTCTTTTACACCTTTTAATGCATCAAAAATCTCTTCAAAGTTATGACCATCTATTCTTTTTGTCTCCCATCCATAACTTTCCCATTTTTCTTCAATTGGCTCAAGTTTAACTATATTTTCAGTAAAATCAGTTACACAAAGCCAATTTCTATCAACTATTGCTACCAGGTTATTCAATTTATGATGAGAAACAAAAAGTGCTGACTCCCATACAGAACCTTCATATAACTCACCATCTCCAAGTAAAACAAATACAAACCAATCCTTTTTTTCTTCTTTTGCTATATATGCCATACCTGCTCCTATTCCAAGGCCATGTCCGAGAGAGCCAGTTGTAATTTCAACACCGGGAACATCATTTTGTAAATGAACACCAAACATACCATCTGCACAGCAAAATTTATCACAGGCACTAATAGGGAAAAAGCCAAGGTCTGCAAGAATTACATATAAAATTGGACTTGCCTGGCCTTTACTTAAAATAAATCTATCCCTTTTCTCCCATTTCGGATTTTTAGGATTATATTTCAATATTCCTCCATAATAAAGTGCAACAAGAATTTCAACACATGAAAAAGAAGAAGTTACATGACCAGTCCCTGCTTTTACACACATTTCAAGAACTTTTCTTCTTAAATATCTTGCCTTTTCTTCATACTTTTTATAATTTTTTTTCATTTCATCTCCTTTTAATTTTCTATTAAAGAGAAACTATCTTTAAATTTTTCAAGTTCATCTGGTTTTACTACAAGTAAATCAATTCCAATTGGTATATTATCCTGAAAAAAATTAAAATATTTCATACTTACTTTTAAATGCTCTCTGTTTTTATAATCAGAAATTATAAAAATATCAATATCACTTAAACCACTTTCTTCCCCTTTTGCAAAGGAACCGAAAATTCTTATATCTTTTATTTCAGGAAATTTTTTTATAGCGATTTTAGAAACTTCCTTCAATTTTTTTAAAATTTCATTTCTTTTCAAATATATACCTTTTACAGAACCTGATGATATAATCTGTCGCATCAATTGCCTCCTCCGCCTGTTTCTTCTCTCTTTTTCCTTGCTCAAACCAATCCTTCCATCTGTTCATTTAATTTCCTCTGGCTGATAAAAAATAATCTGGCTACCCTGATTTTCAAACTTAAATGGAACAAAAAGTCCTTTAATTTCTTCTTTTATTTTCTGATGTAATTCAGGAGGAGCAAAAAATAACATAAATCCACCACCACCAGCACCAAGAAGTTTTCCACCAATTACTCCTATCTTTTTTGCTCTTTCATATATTTCATCTATAACTGGATTTGAGATTTTATTGGATAAAGACCTTTTTAATTGCCATGCTTCATCAAGTAGTTTTCCAAAATCTCTCAAATCACTATTCCCTATAAGAATTTTTATTCCATCTTCAACCATCTGATGAAGAATTTTGAGTTCATATTTCTTTTTCTCAATATTTTCAAGTTGTTCTTTTGCCACTTCAGAAGCATATCTTGAAATACCTGTAAAATATAAAAGTAGGTGTTTTCCAAATTCTTCTTTTTTACCGGGTGGCAAAATCAATGGTTCAACAATAAAATTATCATCTGGTAAAAATGTAATTTTATTAAGTCCTCCAAAAGCAACTTCAATCTGGTCCTGGCAACCAACATTCTCCTTTAAAACATTCTGCTCAACATATATTGCTTCTTTTGCAAGTTCTTCTTTTGATTTCATTTTTCCAAGTAAAGCATACAAAGCATTTAAAAGTCCAACAGTAAATGAAGAACTTGAGCCAAGTCCTGTTCTTGCAGGTAGGTCTCCATCATGATGTATCTCAAGTCCAAAATCAATATTTAAATATTTCAAAATTCCCCTTACAGCAGGATGTTTTATTTCATCTATTTCTTTTACCATCTCTATCAAGGAATAAACAATTCTGTGCTTGTGTTCAAAAAAAGGTGGAAGATGTCTAACTGAAATATAACAGTATTTATCTATAGTTGTTGTTAATACAGCACCCTTATTCTGTCTATACCATAAAGGATAGTCAGTTCCACCACCAAAAAAAGAAATTCTAAAAGGCGTCCTTGTTATTATCATTTTTTATATTTTTTTATCTCTTTTATTATTTTTTCTGTAGGGATATTTTTAAATAATTTTTTACGCTCTTTTGTATAATTCCCTTCACCTGATTCATACATTAAGATAAATTTTGTAGCTCCTGCATGTCCTAATTCTTTTACTAAAGCAAGCCATCCTTTATTTCTTATTTCAGGTAAAGTCGCTCCCATTTTTCACCTCCTTCTATCTAAGCTTATAAAATCTAATATCCCAACTATAACAGTTTTAATTAAGTGTTCATGATTTTTATAGATATTTATTATTTCTTTATCGCAAGTAATAAAATAGTTTGCTTTTGATTTTTCTGCCATTGCAACATGAAAAGCATCTATATCACAAAAACCAATTTTTTTTAAAACTTTTACTCTTTCAATATCTTTTTTTTCAACTTTTACAAACTCTTTTGCTAAACTAAAATAAGAAGTTATTCTTGTTTTTCTTTGAAAATCCGGGTTTTTATCATTTTCATATAATAAAATTTCAGAGCATACAAGTTCATATTCACCCTTTTCTATTTTTTCTAAAATATATATAAATGCACTTGTTTCAAGAGCAATCTTTTCATCGCCTTGATAATCAAAAGGTCTATTGTAAACACACATATCCAAATATATTTTCATTTTAGTTTATAAATTATAAAATCATTGTTTTTCTCAAGTTCATAAAAATTATACAAAAATTTATGTTTTTCATCAAATTTAATATATTTCTGCCACTCAAGAAGTATAAGGATTTTGTAATTTTTCTGAATTAAATTTTTTATTCTGCTTTCTTTTAATTCACAACTTCCTATATGTAAGCCCTTTCTTTCTGAATAATAGGTATAGGCAGAATTCCAGTCATATTCAGGAAAGCAAACTATTATTCCATCTGATTCTGCTGTATTTTTTTTAACTATTTCCCCGATTTCCAAAGCAAGAGGAGCATCAAATTTATGGTATCTATAAGCATATTTGAGTGAAATCAAAGTATTCAAAAAAAGAAAAGAAATCAAAAATATTTTTTTTGAAAAATTTGTTTTAAAAAAATTATGTAAAAATAAAATTCCTTCTGCACAAAAAATAGAAATAATTGGTGTGATTACCATATTATAATAATGATGTTCCTGAAGTTTTATAAGGACAAAATAATAGAGAAAAGAAGAAATGGCAATACAATAAAAATATTGATAATTCTCCCTCCTTTTTATTTTAAAAATTCCTATTGCGGTTGGAATTAAAGTCAAAGGTGTTAATAATTCTGGAAAAAGGTTTAAAATTCCAGGTTTATATGTTTTAAAAATAAACCTTTCCGCAATAGTTCCAAAATTTCTTATTCTATATGTTTTATCAGCAAGTGTTAGTGAAAAATGGTTATTAGTTAAGTTCATTGTTTCGTAATACATTTGCCATCTAAGCATAAGTGAAAGCGGGGTTAAAAGAGACAAAAGTAAAATAAATTTATTAAACTTTTTATTTTTAAAAGTTATCAAATAAACTACCGGTATAAAGAAAAAAGGACCATAAAGAGATTTATGGAGAAAAGAGATAGAGGAAATTATGATCCCTAAAATCCAAAAATATATATTTTCTTTTAAAATTCCATAAGTTAAAAAGTAGAGAAATCCAGTAATAGTTGCCATAACAGTTGGTTCCATTAAAAATGTTCTGTTGAAATGAATGTTTATTGGAATTGAAAGATATAGAAAAACTGTAAGTAATGAGAAAGTTAAATCTTCGGTTAATAAGAGTAAAAGTTTGTAAAGAAAGAACGAACCAATATATGCCATTATTATTGATACAATCCTGCCCCATATCTCTGACGGTCTTAAAAGTTTATAAAATAAACATACTATTGCCTGATATACTGGAAATTCAAGAAGTAAAATATTATCATTCCCTTTTCCAAAAACATCAAGTTCTGTTTTGAAAAAATTTATTCCATTTTTGTAAAAATTTCTTACCACTGTTGCTGTTTGTGTTTGTCTGAAGGAATATGTGTCAAGAATTGGAGTATTTATTTGATAAAAAAGAACAGGAAGAAAAAAAAGAAAAATTAAAAATATTTTTTTCATTTTATTATTTTTACAATTTTTTTATTAGTTTTCAAATTTTTATAGAGTTTCAACAAAGTTTTATAAAAATAAATAGGGATATATGAAAAAAGATAGTAAATGTACGTTTTGAAATTAAAAAGGTTGTTTTTAAAAGCAAGAAAAAGGGTTTCCCTTCCAAATTTTTTATATCCGGACATGATAAATGCTTTTCCCATATAAATATAATATTCAGAATAATTTTTCTTTAATCTTCTTTTAAAACTTTTGTTATTAATGTAATAATCCTTTTTTATATCTATTCTTTTTTCAATTTCTGAAAAGACCTTTAACATTCTGTGATAAGGAGTATAATTTTCAATGCATTTTTTCCAGCCATTTTTTGCTATTTCTTTTCTTTCTTTTTCATTTTTTAGATAATATTCTATTTTTTCAACAAGTTCTTTTTCATTATCAAAATAATCTATTTCCTTTCCTATTTCAAAATATTTTTCAAGATGTGGCACATATTCAGTTAACATAAAACCGCCCTGTAACATAACCTCAAAAATTCTTCCTTTCCATTGTTTTTTATTATTAAATGTTTTTGTAAAACATAAATTTATTTTACTTTTTCTAAAAATTTCATTCATTCCTTCAAAACTTAAATATTTTCCCAATCCATATCCTCCAATAAAAATATTTAAATTTTTAAAATTACTTATTAAATGACTTAAATATTTTTCTCTATCATAAGTTTTAGACCCAATGAATGAAACATCATATATTTCTTCCTTTTTTTCCCAGTCAGGATAATAGGGAATACCATCACAGGGTAAAACATGAATAACATTCACATTAAATTTTTTATATTTTTCTATTGCATCTATTGAATGAGTTACAAAAAAATCAAAATATGGTATCCAGTATTTAGTATAATTATCAAATCTAAATTCATCATCAAAAAACCACCCAATTAAAATAGATAAATTTTTCATTTCTTTTAATGTTTTTTCTGTGAATTCATAATAACCAGAAAGATATATTATGAAATCTGGTTTCCAATCTTTTACAATTTTTATAACTTCCTTATTCATTCTCTTTATGCCTATTTCTACTATTCTTTTTTGAAAATCATAAGGTAAAACATAAGAGAAAATTTTTTTAAGTGGTTCAACAAAATACAAATCAAAAGGGCATGTCAGTTTTAAATAAGAAGAAGCATATTTATAAATTCTATAAGAACTTAAATCATTTATCGGTGTAAGTATTAAAACTTTTTCTTTCATAAATTTCCAATTTTAAACATCCTCTTCTTCTTTTAATAAGATATATAAAGACACTTTTTTTAAAAATCTTAAAATTTTTTTATAAAACTTTTTTGAAAATTTCTTTAAAATTCTGCTTCCATATCTTAAAGAAAAAGAAATAATTTTTGTTATGGTATTAATAATATCATCAGATTTTATTTTACTTGTTGATTGAGTTAAAGAGAAAAAATTTCTTGCGTTCATAATATTATCAAATCCATATACATCACCTTTAAAAATTTGAGGAGGTAATTTTATTTTTGAAGGATGAGGTAAAGGGAAAGAGAAATTTAGTTTTATGTTTAAATTTTTTATAGTTTCTAATAATGATTTTTGAAGAAAAAGTCCTTCATTTTCATTATAATATTTAAGAGTTTGAATATCAGTGTAAAGTTTTTGGAAATATCTTTTTAAATCAATATTATATGGTAAATTTAATTGGTCTTTCATTTTTAAAAGTGTAGCAACAATACAATTTGAAAAAAGATATTCTTTAAAAGGCATATCTTTCAGTAAATTTTCTTTTGCCCATTCTATCCATTTTTTATATTCTTCCATGGTCGTTTTTAAAAGTCTTAATTGCTGAGAAGTATTTTGGCTCCAGTGTCCAAAAATTATTATAGGCCCATCATAAAAAAAGTAATAATCGGTATTTGCTAAACTGTAACAAGCGATTGTATAATCACCCATATGCCCATAAGGAAGTAGAGTGCCATATTTATTAATTAGATTCAAAATAAAGGATGTTTTATAAAAAGAATTTGTCACATCAGGTGAACCTGATATTAAATCAAGTTCATCATAAATACCTTTAAGTTGTTCATTGGAATTCTTTAAAATGATTTCTCCTGTATAAAATGGAACTTTAAGAACATTTTTCATTTTTGCATCAAGCCAGTCAGGATAAAAATATACTACCTTATTTGAAAATGTAAAAACAGAAACATTAAACTTTGATAAAATTTCATAACAGAATTTCAATGCTCCTTTAACAAATACATCATCATCAAAAAACAAAATAGAATATTCTCCATTTGCCTGTTTTAATGAAAATTCAAAGAATTTCTCTTTTGGTATCCATTCAGAAGAATAAACATATCTTATTCTATTGTTGTTTTCAATTAATTTATAAACAAGTTCTTTAGTGTTATCAGAAGAATTATTATCACACACAACTATTTCATAATCATCAAAATCCTGGTCAATTACTGAGGGAATAGCACTTTCAACCAGCATTTTACCTCTATTTCTTGTCGGTATTACAATAGAAAAAAATGGCACTTTTTTATTCATATTATAACTCCTCAAATTTGCTTGGAATTAAAAAAATACCATCCCTTCCTGATTCCATTTGCCAATTTGTTTCAAAAGGACTGCATTCAATTATTTCAAAAAAACAGGCATTATCCCATATATCTATTTCATCCCTTTCAAATTTTTGAATTTTCCCTTTTCTTAAAAGAAGTTCAATTCTATATGTCCCTTTTGTTAAATTTGTTGGTCCTATTTCTATTTTAATTTTCCTTACATCAGGAGTAAAATATTTATTAAAAAATTCCGCCGAAGCACCTGCAAATACCATTGTTCCAAATTTATCATATATTCTAAATACAATATGAAATTTTTCTTCAATTTTGCCTTCAAGTTCTATGTTTAAAACAATTTTTTCATCATACTTAAAAGCAATCTTTTGATTCCCTTTTTCATCAAAAATTCCAACTTTTTTAAAATAAAACTCTTTATTTTTTATTTCTTCATTCTTTCTTACTCTCTCAGGTGAAAGCCCTCCTCCATATTTTAAAAATGTTTCTTCATATTCAATTGTTACACTGTTAGCATCGCCTTCTTTTTTTATTTTACCGTTTTCAAGCCAGATTACTCTTTTACATAAACTTCTTATTGCTGACATATTATGACTTACAAATAGGACAGTTCTTCCTTCTTTTGTGACCTGGTCCATTTTACCAAGACATTTTTGCTGGAATGATATATCTCCTACTGCAAGAACTTCATCTACAAGTAAAATTTCTGGTTCAAGATGGGCAGCAACTGAAAAAGCAAGCCGAACATACATTCCTGAACTGTAATGTTTTACAGGTGTATCAATAAATTTTTCTATTTCTGCAAAAGATACAATCTGGTCAAACTTTTTATCAATTTCTTTTTTTGACATTCCAAGCATTGCACCATTTAAATATATATTTTCTCTTCCTGTCAATTCTGGATGGAAACCAACTCCAACTTCAAGTAAACTACCTACTCTTCCATATACTTCTGCATAGCCATCTGTTGGTTCTGTTATCCTTGAGAGTATTTTTAATAAAGTTGTTTTTCCTGCTCCATTTGGTCCGATTATACCTACTATTTCTCCTTTTTTTATTTCAAGCGATACATCCTTTAATGCCCATATATATTCATTTTCTTTTTTTCTATCCCTTTTAAAAAATTTAATAATCTCCTCTCTTAGAGTTTTGTAAGGGACTCTTTCTCCAATCTTATATTTTTTACTTAAATTTACAACTTTTATTGCTATTTCTTCCATTTTTATATGACATCTGCAAATGTTTTCTCCATATTTTTAAAAAAGTAAATTCCTCCTATAAAAAGGAAAATGATTAAAGAAACAGAAATAAACATCATTTTTAAAGATGTTATTTCTTTACCAAGAAGAGACCATCTTATTCCCTCTATAACTCCAACCATTGGATTTAAACCATATATAGAACGATATTTTTCTGGAACTATTGATGCAGGATAAGCGATTGGTGTAAGGAAAAACCATATCTGAATTAAAAAATTTATAATGTATCGGACATCTCTATAATAAACATTCAGGGCAGATAAATATAAGGAAAATGTGAAAGAAGTTATCACAGTGATAAAAATAAAAAATGGAAGATAAAGAATATTTAGAGTAGGTGTAATTTTGTAAAAAAGTAAAAAGATAATCAAAACTATGAAAGAAATGAAAAAATCCAGTAGATGACTTAAAACAGAAGAAAGTGGGAGTAAAATTTTGGGGAAATATATTTTTGTGATCACATTTTGATGTTTTACTACACTATCTGTTGCAAATGTTAAAGAATTGGAAAAATATGTCCAAATAATTAATCCGGTATATGAAAAGATAGGATAAGGAATATTGTCTGAAGGTATTTTGGCAAATTTACCAAAAAATAAAGTGAAAATAATCATCATAAATAGTGGTTGTAAAATTGCCCATCCAATACCAAAAATCGTCTGCTTATATTTTACCTTTATATCTTTCCAGATTAGAAAATATAATAATTCTCTAAACTCATATATTTCCTTTAAATTTATTTTTTCTATCTTTGAACCGGGCTTTATTAATATTTTTGCCATTTTGTTTAATTTATTTTAAACAAATTAAACAAATTTGTCAAGTGAATGAATTTTTATAATATCAGAACATCTTTGGGTAAAACTTGCCGGTATCTTCCGTTCTTTTTAATGATTGTTCATAAGTTCTGAAAAATTTTAACTCTACCTTTATATAAAATCTGCCTGTTATTTCTCATTTCTGTTAAAATAAATGGTTTTTAGTTCATCTTCAAGAAATGCTTTAACACCTAATTCTTCTGCCCATTTTTTTAGATAATCAATATCTATTTTCCCTTTTTGTAAAGTAAGTATATCTCTTATATCCTCCATATCCCTTTCTCTTCTTGAAAGCAATTTATAAAGTATGAGGTCTTCCGGAGAAATAACAGGAATTTTCAAATCAAAAATTTTTATTATCTGTTTTCTTTTTAATGCTTCTTGAAAATAATTCCCCCTTACAATAAAAAAATCTATAAATATTTTGCTTTTTTTTCTTGGGTAGGTAAAAGTAATAAACTGTAAATTTTGAATCGACTTCAAGGGTTCTTTTTTATCATATCCAAAGTTGTTTTTGTAAAATATCTTCAAAATATCTTTAATCTTTTCTATTTCTATCTGTGCGACTATATCTATATCATAGGTAGCTCTTGGATTACCCCATACACTAACTGCAATGCCACCTATAAACATCAAATTAATTTTCTCTTGCTGACTGATTTTTAAAATTTTTCTGATAAGAAGAATAATACTTTTAGAAATCATTTTAAATTCTTTCCAGCATAGATAGTATTTTTATTTTCAAAGAGGTTTTATTTTTTAGAATTTTTTTTAATTTTTTATACACCTGTTCTTCTTTTTTATGTCCTTTAAAACTATTTTTGAAAAGTTCAAAAGATATGTCACAGATTTCCAGCCATCTTATTATTTTCTCTTTTGATTCAATATTATAAAAATGTTTCATTCTTATATATTCAGGAAAATTTTCTTTCAAAATCCCTTGTTTTACTCACTTTAAATCCTCTTTCCACAATGACTATACCTTACCTATAAATTTTACCTCCCACATCCTGTTTCTTTAGTTCACTTCTGATGACAAAGGAAGAGTATTAACAAAAATTCAAATTATATTACATTTTTATCATAACCTGCAAAAAAGTCCGTGTCAAGAGGTGTATGATGAATATACGATTTTACTTTTTTCTAAGAAAATTATTTTTTATGGTCTGATGTGTAAAATTTGCTATTATAAGAAGAATTAGTTTTATCCACTTTCCTTTCTTCTTTAAGGCAAAATTTGTATCTTTTGGTAAATCTTTAAAAGTAGATGGTTTTTGTCCTATCTCCTAGAACTTGTCCTGTTTTTCAATTTATATTCTTCCTGAAATAACTCTTTTCTTTAACCGACAGTTTTCAAAAATTTTGTGTCTGGTTCAACTTTTTTCTTACAAATCTTAAATTGAAAAAAGGAAGAAAACATATTTAAAAAACTTGAAGAAAAAACAAAGATAATTAAAGAAGAATATGGTGATGCGGATGTTATTAAGATTCTCGTTACCCATTTTGCACCCAGAAAATTTATTGAAAAAGCAGAAAAGGAAAATGTTATAGTTGTGCAGGGTTTTAAATGGGTATAAATTAATCTACTTTTTTAAAATTTTTCAGATATTTAACCATTTTATATTTCCTTTTCTCATTTACTTTTTAAAATAATCAAGATTTTTTACAAGGAATTCAAGTTTATCTGTAAGTTTTTCAATTTCTTCAATTTTCCTTTTTATTTCATTATTCTTTCTTCCACCCTTCCCTATTTTATTTTTTATTTCCTCAATATATTTTCTTATCTCATTTATTCTTTTTTCAAGTCCTATCTGCAGTTTATTGTAAATTATTTCCTCTATATTCTCATTTGCTTTATAAAGTGGTCTTGTATATCCCCTTTTCCATATTTTTTTTATAGCATTCCATTCTTCAAGTTTTTTTAAATTTATGCTTACATTTGCTTTGCTTATCCCGAGTTCTTTTGTTATCTGAGATGGAGAAAGTGGAGAAGAATTAATATATAATAAAGCATAAATCTGACATGTTGTCCTATTTAACCCAAGTGACTCTCCTATATTTCCAGCCAGTTCTATTAATTTTTCCTTAATTTCATTCATTTTTTTCTGAAACTGGAATTTTACTTTTATAAAAATAGTAAAATGGAACTATTTCTATTTTCGTCCCTTCCAAATTGATTTTTTGCTCTAATGTTAAATTTATTATAAATGCTTTTTCTACCTTATATTTTTCTATAAAACTTCTCATACTTCTTGGTATTTCAGGTTCTTTTAATTTTTTATATTTGACTTCAACAGGAATAAGAGTATTTCCTGTATCTATAATAAAGTCAACTTCTGCTTTATCCTGAGTTCTCCAGAAGTAAATTTTATAGAAAGGAGGTATTATTTCTCTCAATAAATTATAAATAAAATTTTGAAAAACAAATCCAATATCTTCTTTTAAATCACCAAAATTTCCAAGAGAAAAGTTCCTCATACCAATATCATAAAAATAATAGATGGGTGCTTTTTTAATTTCCTTTTTTACTTTTTTAAAATAAGGTGTGATTTTTCTTAAAATAAAAGTTTTTTCAAGATACCATAAATAATCCTTAACTGTTTTTATAGAAATACCAAGTGTTTTAGATAGTTCTGAATAATTAACAATGCAACCAATTTGTAATGCCATAATTTTTAATAAATTTGTAAAACTTTCAATTTTATGTATTTTTAAGAGGTATGAAATGTCACGAGTGATATAACTTTCGTATATCTCATTCATCAATTCTAATTTTTCATTTAATCTTTCTTCTAATATAATCCTTGGATAACCACCAAAATTTAAATATTCTTCTAAAAGTTTATATCCTTCGGTGGTATTGACTGAAAAGAAATCATATAGTTTTTTCTCATACTTGTAATTCGTTTTAAAATTTACAAATTCATCAAAACTTATAGTGGATAACTCAAAAATTCTTTTTCTACCGGCTAATGATTCTTTTATTTTTTCTTTTAAATCAACACTACCAGAACCGGATACAATAAATTTCCAGGGTAAATTTAGGTCATAGATTCCTTTTAAAAATAGACCAGCATTTTCTTTTCTCTGTATTTCATCTATAAATACAAATCCTTTATTCTTTCCTATTTCAAGTTCAATTTTTCTTATTAATTTTTCCTGAGATGTAACAAATTCTTTGTGTGTTTCTATATCCAAATTTAAAAAGAGAGTTCTACCTCCTTTTTCTTCAATATGTTTTTTTAATAAGAGCATTAATGTTGTTTTCCCTGATTGTCTGGGGCCTACTATAAATGTAATTTCCTTCTGGTTAATAATATGTTCTTTAATTTTTTCAAATAATTTTCTTTTAATCATATTTACATTATAACCCGATTTTTTTTAAAGTCAAGTTTAAATTTTACCGTATAAGGACTTTTTCATTATTTCAACAGGTGCTCTTTTCCCTGTCCATATTTCAAATGATATTGCTCCCTGATAAACAAGCATTGAAATACCGTCAAGATTTGGAATTTTTAATTCTTTTGCTGCTTTTATTATTTCCGTTTTTCTATTATAAACAATGTCATAAACAAATTTAACCTTACTTATATTTTCTTTTTCTATCAACAATGGGTCATTTTCTTTCATACCAATTGAGGTTGTATTAATCAGTAAATCAATATCCTTCCAGATTTCTGTATTATTTCTCTTTTCAAATTCAATTATTTCAATATTTTTAAAGTTTAATTTTTGAATTATATGTTCTTTCAACTTTTTTGCATTTTCATAGGTTCTGTTAGTAATATATATGAATCCAACTTTCTCTTTTATAAGACCGCCACAGATTGCATAAGAAGACCCACCTGCTCCAATTAAAAAGATTTTTTTATTTTCGGGTTTGAATTTTCCATCCTCTTTTAATGACCTTATAAAACCTTCACCATCCGTTGTATAGCCAATCAGTTTTCCATCAATATTATGAATTGTATTTACAACTCCAAGAATTTCTGCAGTTTTATCAAGTTTATCAAGGTATTTCACCACTTCCTTCTTATGGGGAATTGTGACATTAATTCCAGTCCAGTTAAAAATTTTTATTGAATTAACAGCATCTTTTAAATTTTCAGGTTTAACTTCAAGTGGAATATATACATAGTCAAGTTCAAGATAATCAAAAGCAGCATTTTGAAAAATAGGCGAAAGAGAATGACTGACAGGATAACCAAAGACACCGGTTATTTTTGTGGTTCCTTTAATTTTCATAAATATAATTATAACTTTCATTTAATTTTACTTCAACTTAAAAACTTGACTTTTTTCAATTTTTATCTAAAATAAATTAAGAAGTTATGAACTTATGAAAGGAGGGATATGAGAAAAATAGCAGTAATAAATCAAAAAGGTGGTTCTGGTAAAACAACAACTGTTGTTAATACGGGTTATTATCTTGCAGAAATGGGGAAAAGTGTTTTACTTGTAGACCTTGACCCTCAGGCACATACCACAATTCATCTTGGTTTTGAGCCACCACAAATCAAAAAATCATTGTATGATTTACTTGTAAACCAGACGCCTCTTTCAGATGTTCTTGCACATACTCCTTACAAAAATCTTGACCTTTTGCCATCTAAAATTGACCTTGCAAGTGCAGAAATTGAACTTGTAAATGAAGTAGGAAGGGAAATAATTTTGAGAGAGATACTTAAAAAAAACAAGGTGAAATATGATTATGTGATTATAGATTGTCCTCCCTCTCTTGGTTTACTTACATTAAATGCTCTGACAACTGCAAAAGAAGTTTTTATCCCTATACAGGCAGAATTTTTTGCTCTTGAAGGTTTAACAAAATTGTTTCAAACAATCAAAATAGTAAAAGAAAGAGTTAATCCAGAACTTGATATTACAGGAATAATAATAACAATGTATGATAAAAGAAAAAATATATGCAGGGATGTTGAAAAGAAAGTTGAGGAACATTTTAAAGATAAAGTTTTTAAAACAAGAATAAGAGAAAATGTTCGTCTTGCAGAAGCACCAAGTTATGGTAAACCTATAGGTGAGTTTGATAGTAATTCTTATGGGGCAGAAGATTATAAAAAACTTGTAAAAGAAATAATTAAACAGGAGAAAAGATATGAAAAAGAGAGGTCTGGGTAAGGACCCTTTAAGTTGGATAAGTTCAACCGTGACAGAAGGTGAAATTAAAATAGAAAAGAAGGATGCGGAAGAAATTCAGGAAGATAAAATTGAGAAATTGCCAAAGTATAAGACATTTGAAGTTCGCCTCACTACTTTATTAAGAGAAGACCAACTTGATTTTCTTGAAAAACTTATCAGGGATATTCACAAAAATAGAGACCCTCAATACAGAAAGGAAAGAATAACTAAAAATACATTAATAAGAGTTTTTATAGATGCTTTTCAAAATGTAAATTTTAATATCAAAAATATTCCTGATGAAGAGGAACTTTTAAAAAGAGTTCTTGAAAAGATTGTAAAGGATTAATATTCTATAAGTTTACCTTTTTCTGCAGATTCTATTGTTTTATCAATTATGCCTATCACATTTCTTGCTATCATAACATCTATTTCAAGTTCTTCATCAAAAATTAAATGGTCTGCTATGTTGTTGTAAAATCTGAAATATTCTGTTTTTAAAGGAGGAATTATTTTTTCTGTTATTCCATTTTCATATTCATAAACTTTGATTACATCTGTTTGAATTATTCCCCCTTTTTCTCCGAGAATTCTCCATCTTGGTTTTGGAACTGAAGCGATTGAGGAGGATTGAACATCTGCAACTTCTCCATTTTCAAAATTTATAATGCTTTTAACTTCATCTTCATTTGAGAAATTAAACCATTTCCGTTTCTGAACTATTCCGTAAACACTTTTTATTTTTGATGGAACAAGTAACAATAACCAGTAAAGAAAATGGGCTCCCCAGTCATAAAAAATTCCACCTGAAATTTCTTTTTCACTTCTCCACCATTCTCTTGGCATTCCATATCCACCCATAAAAATTTCAATATTAAAAATTTTACCTATTTCACCGGACTTAACAATTTTTTCCATTGCAAGAAAATCGCCATCCCATCTTCTATTATGAAAAACATTAATCATTAAATTATTTTTTATGGCTGTTTCTATCATTTCATCTGCCTCTTTTAATCTTATGCACATGGGTTTTTCGACAATAACATTTTTTCCTTTGGTTAATGAAGCAATTGCAAGGTCTTTATGAGTATTATGAGGAGTAATTACTATAACAAGTTCAACTTCTTTATCATTTAAAAACTCATTTAAATCAGTATATGTTCTACTTTCAGGAAAATCTTTTTTTGCCTGTTCCATTCTTTCCTTATTTAAATCAAAAAAAGCAACAGTTTTCATTCCATAGGTTGAATTTATTAAATCTGCATGATGTTTTCCCATATTAAAAGCAGGACCATACCCAATAATTCCACATTTTATTTCTCTTTCTTGTTTTTCATTTTTTGTTATCCAGAAAATTCCTCTTTTTATTATTTTAACAATATCCTTATTTTCAAAGACATTTAAACTATGACCACAGGCAAAATAAAAAATTCTTCCATTTCCATATCTCCTTATATATCCAAGTGGTAATAATTTTCCCTGCCAGTAAGCATTAAATAAAACTTCTACATCATCCTTTACATTTAGAAAGTAAAATTCATCTTCAATTATTGTTGATGGTATTCTTCTGTTTATATAATGAGAATTGGTTGATTTAAGTTCAAATGGAAAGAAAGGACTATGAGAAATAAACTCACATCCAAGAACTTCTTTAAATTTTTTATTTTTTTTAAAATAAGCACCTGTGGAATGAATTCCGATAAGGCCACCGCCATTTTTTATATATTGAATCAGTTTTTCTTCTTCTTTTTCATCCAAATCAATATTATCAGCATAAATTAAAATACCATCATAATTAAATATTTCGTCTTTTTTAAAAATTTCCTTATTTTTTTCAATAACAATTTCATATTGAGTAAGTTCTTTTTTAATAATTTCTGCAAGTTCACAGGAAGGATGATATGGTTTTTCACCTGTAAAGAATAATAATTTCTTTTTTTCCATTTTTTTCTCCCTTATTTTATTAGATAAATTAAGTTTAAGATTTTTTTGCAAATGCAGGGTCTGTAATTCTTTCCTCTTTAACAACTTTCTTAGGTTTTGATGATTTTTTTAATTCTTCCATCAATTGGTCATATTCTTTTCTATCAACAGGAATTTCAACTTCCTTATTTCTTTTTCCTGAAAGTATACACGCATTTATAAATTCAACACTGTTTAAACCTTCTTCTCCGTTTACAATAAGTTCTTCCCCATATAAAATTGCTCTTGCAAAATTTCTTATTATAGCAGAATGACCTGTTTGAATATTAGATGATATTTCTATTTTTTCTTCTGTGTATTTTAAAGAACCCCACATACTTTCAATTTTTACCATTGATTCACTTATTGGATACTCAAAAGAATAAAAAGTAAGTTTATCGCCTTTAATTATAAGTTTACCTTTATCTCCCGTAAATTCCATATGTAATGGTCCAACTGGTTCACAGGTAGATGTATAATAATATCCCCATGCTCCGTTTTTATATTCAAGTAATGCACTAACTTCATCTTCAACTTCTATATCGTGTAATTTTGTTCTTGTTTTTGCCAAAACTTTTTTCGGCAATCCTCCAAGAAGTGTGAATAAATCAATTGTATGAGGTGCCTGATTGATTAAGACACCTCCACCTTCTCCTATCCATGTTGCTCGCCATCCTCCACTATTATAATATGCCTGGGTTCTATACCATGGGTCAATACAGACACTTTTTTGTAATTCTCCAAGTGCACCACTTTTTATAATTTCAATTGCTTTTTTAAATAATGGTTCTGTTCTTCTTTGAAACATAATTGTAAAAATTTTACCTGATTTTTTTGCTGCTTTTATCATTTTATCAGCATCTGAAACTTTTACTGCAATTGGTTTTTCACTTAAAACATGAATTCCATTTTCAAAAGCATATATTGCTATTTCAGGATGGAACCAGTGAGGAGTTGCAATAATTACACCTTCACATAAACCACTTTTTATCGCTTCTTTATAATCTGTAAAGTGTTTAACCCCAAATTCTTCTCCTCTACTTTTTGCAATATTTTTATCTGCATCACAAACAAATACAAGTTCAGTTTCATCAAGATTTTTAACATTTCTACAGTGAGCAGAACCCATTCCTCCGACTCCTATAACTCCTATTTTTAGTTTTTTCATTCTTATCCTCCTGTTATAATTTTTGTGCTATTTTTAATTTTGTTTCAGTTTCTCCTCCATTTATAAGGTAAAGTAAAGGTAAAGGTCTATCAACTCCTTCAATGAATTTTGGTCTATCTTTCCATGGGTTCACAGATAATACATTTGCTAAATCCATCCAGTATTGAAGTCGTGCAACAGGCAGGTCCCATATCATATGGAAGTGATTTGCGGGAGCATACTGTTTATATTCAATCATACTTGCATATTTAGGAACTACAAATGTATGAGGCCAGGTATATGTGGAAGTTTTACATACTGCTTCACTCAGTTTTTCAGGTAATTCAACAGTTTCCGCTTCATCCCATACAAGCGAAAATATATTATTTAATGAACTGTATGCAAGACGACCTGCAATGCCTTTAATTCCACCCGGTGAAACAAAAGTGACGGAATTTCCAAGTCCCGGGAAATAAAATTCATCTGCAAGAGGAAATTTAATCCTTTTCATTATATCTTCTGGTTTTTCTCCAGGATATCCTGCCCAGTCAAAAGAGGCACTTCCAGAATTATCTCCATCTACAAATCCTTTAACTGCCCATATTTCATCACCTTTTATTTTTATATTTATCTTTTCAGCAAGTTGCCTGATTTCCCATCCTTCCCATACTTTTCTGAAATCCATGAATAAAGGAGGAGCACCACCCGAAAGATATGTAAAGAAAAGCATTGTTAAAAGTCCTTGAACATCAGCTTCTGTTGCATATGGAATTGGTTGCTTTTTGCCATTATGGTCAAATGTTGAATTGAAGATTGATTCCATTATATCCGCAACAGGAAGAGGAATCCCTCTTTTATCTGAACCCCATTCAAGTTGACTCATAAATCCACCACCAACAGCATTTAAATCTTTCATTATATCCCTGACTATAAGATACATTGCAAGGGATTGGTTTAATCTTCTGTCGTCTTCTTTATTTCTTAATTCAATCCCTCCTGAATTTTTCTCCAACCAGTTTCTTAATTCTTTCAGTTCTTTTTTATTATATGCTTCTTTTTGCAACATATCAGCAAGAAGTTTCATATCAAGTCGGGTTATTTCAATTCCAAAAATTTTTCTTGTAGGAATAATATGGGCAAGAGCGGTTTCCATTCCCATGGAATCATGTCCAAAAATTACAACTCTTCTGCCTTTAAGTCCAGTATAGGTAATTGCAGCATAACACCAGTCAATAAGTTGTTTTTCTGTTTCTTTGCTCATTACTGGATTTAATCCTGTATCAGGCCAGTTCCCAACTATAATATGAATTAATTTTCCATATTGAGAAATTGCACCACTGCAAGCATGGGTATATACAACTCCTGGTTTTGGTCCACTATTTCCACAGGTTAAATTAATTGGGGTATCGGAAGGAAATTGCTGTAAAAAAGAAATAAGAGTTAATTGAGGAAATGCCCATGTATCAGGAACACCAACAAGTATATTTACCTTTTCATTTTCAAATTGTCTTGCAACAATATCTGCCTGTTTTTCTCCATCAATTAAAACATCACTATAAACAACTTTACAGGGAGAACCATCAGGCAATTTTACATTTTGAGCGATTATATTTGCTGCCATTTCTATTATATTTTTTACTCTCTGTCTTGATTCTTCATCTATTCTCGGGTCACATGGAGCAAATACACCAATTACAACATTTTTTACCTCAGAATTGATATTTTTATTTGCTTTTATTGCTTTTACCATTTTCTTCTCCTTTTTCCATATTTTCTTCAATCTGTTTCCTGCTTAAAAGAACTCTTCCCTGTTCGTCAATACCTATTACCTTAACTTTTATTGGAGAACCAATTTTAACCACATCCTCAACCCTCTTTATTCTATAAGGAGCAAGTTCTGAAATATGAACGAGTCCCTCCTGTGAAGGTAAAAATTTGACTACAGCACCAAATGGAAATATCTTTGTAACAACTCCTTCATATACCTGCCCAATTTCCGGTTCCTCAGCAATTCTGTTGATTTCACTTGCTGCTTTTTTACATGCTTCCATATCATTTGAATATATTCTTATTTCGCCTTCTTCAAGTATATCAATTCTAACACCAGTTTCATCTATTATCTTTTTTATTGTTTTCCCTCCTGAACCAATTACAAGACCAACTTTTTCTGGATTAATTTTTATTGTTAGAATTTTTGGAGCATAGGGAGAAAGTGAAGGTTTTGGAGAAGAAATTGTACTGTACATTTTATCAAGTATTTCTTTCCTTGCTTCTTTAGATTGATACACCGCTTCTTTTAAAATTTTAAAAGTAAGATGGGTTATTTTTACATCCATCTGAAATCCGGTTATTCCATCTTTAGTCCCTGCTATTTTTAAATCCATATCTCCATAATGGTCTTCTTCGCCTTGAATGTCTGTAAGTATTACATATTCATTTTCATTTTTAATTAATCCAACGGATACGCCTCCTACATGTTTTTCAATTGGAACTCCTGCATCCATAAGAGATAAACTACCAGCACAAACAGTTGCCATTGAAGAAGAGCCATTTGATTCAAGAATATTTGCTACTATCCTTATTGTATAGGGGAAAATTTTTTCTGAAGGAATTAATGGGAAAAGAGACCTTTCAGCCAAATTTCCATGTCCTATTTCTCTTCGGGAAGGTGCTCTTAATTGAGAGACCTCCCCAACAGAAAATGGGGGAAAGTTATAATGAACCATAAATCTTTTTGCTGTTTCTTCATATAATCCGTCAACTATTTGCTGGTCCATACTTGTTCCAAGAGTTACCGAAGCAAGACATTGAGTTTGTCCTCTTGTAAATAAAGCAGAACCATGGTTTCTTGGTAAAAGTCCAATTTTGCACTCAATTGGTCTTATTTCTTTCAAATCTCTTCCATCAAGTCGTTTTTTGGAAGTTAATATTAAATTTCTAATCTCTTTTTCAAACACATATTCATATATCTTTTCAATTTCTTTTTTCTTTTCATCTTCTTCAAACTGGGTAAGAAATGCTTCTTTAATCTTTCTGTAAAATTCTTTTCTTTTTTGTTTTTCCGGATAATTATATGCATCAGGTATGTTTTTTCTAATATAATCAGAAACTTTTTCAACCATTTCCTTTTCAAAATTCAATTCTACTTTTTCTTTTTCAGGATTGATAATTTCTTTTAAAATGTTTACTATTTTCTTTATTTCATTCCAACCAATCTCTATTGCTGTTAAAAAATCTTCTTCTGATACTTCATTTGCCATTCCCTCAAGCATTACAATGGAATTTTCTGTCCCTGTAATAACTAAATTTAAATCACTTTCCACTGTATCAGAAATTGATGGATTAATTATAAATTTACCATTTTTCTTTATAATTCTTACACATGCAACAGGAATATAAAATGGAATATGAGATGAAAGTAATGAAACAGAAGCACCAATTACTGAAAGAATGTCAGGTTCATTTTCCTGGTCTGCTGAAAGAACCAGAGAAATTACCTGAACTTCATTATAAAAATTTTCAGGAAAAATTGGTCTAATTGACCTGTCAATTAATCTACTGACAAGAACTTCTCTTTCAGAAGGTTTGCCCTCTCTTTTAAAAAAACCCCCTGGAATTTTCCCTGCTGCTGATGTTTGTTCTCTATAATCACAGGTTAAAGGGAAAAAATCAACATCTTCTTTTTCGCCCTCTTCATTTTGAACTGCTGTTACAAGAACAATTGTCTCTCCACATCTAACAAGAGAAGAACCATGACTTTGTTTTGCAACCGAATTTATTTCTATCTCTATATTTTTTTCTCCAGAGGAGATAAGAATTTTTTTCATTTTTATTTTCTTAAATTCAATTCACTGATTACTTTTGCGTACTTTTCCGGGTCTATCTGCTGGAGATACCTTAATAATTTTCTTCTTCTTCCTATCAGTTTTAAAAATCCTCTTCTTGAATTGAAATCTTTTTTATGTTTTTTAAAATGTTCATTTAATGCTTCTATTCTTTTTGTAAGAATGGCAATCTGAACCTCTGGGGAACCTGTATCTTTTTCATGCCTTCCAAATTTTTTCATTAGTTCTTTTTTAATTTCACTCTCAACCATTTTCTCTCCTTTTTTCTTATTTTTTAAATTATACACGGAAAAAAAATCTTTGTCAATTTTTCAATTTAATGGTAAATTAATAGTAAATTTTTGAGGTAAAAATGGGAAATTTTATAAAATTAAGAGGAATGCGGGATATTTTACCGGAAGAGATTAAAATCTGGAAGAAAATAGAGAATACATTTATAGAAATAAGCGAACTTTTTGGTTTTGAAGAGATAAGAATACCTGTACTGGAAAGCAAGGCACTCTTTGAAAAAGGGATTGGAACAGATACAGATATAGTTATGAAGGAAATGTATGAATTTAAAGATAAAAAGGGAAGAGAAGTTGCTTTAAGGCCTGAAGGAACTGCTTCAGTTGTCAGGTCTTATATTGAAAATAAAATTTATGAAAAGAAAAAAATATCAAGATTCTATTATCTTGGACCAATGTTTAGATATGATAGACCTCAAAAAGGAAGATACAGACAATTTTATCAGTTTGGTGTAGAAAGTTTTGGAGGCAGAAGCCCTTATTTTGACGGAGAAATAATATTGATTCTAAATATTGTTCTTGAAAAACTTGGAATTGAAAAATTTGTTTTTTTAATTAACTCTCTTGGATGCAAAAAATGTAAAAATGAATATGTGAAAAATATAAAAAATTATTTTAAAGAAAAATTTGATAAATTCTGTGAAGATTGCCAAATAAGAATAGAAAGGAATCCATTGAGGGTTTTTGATTGCAAAAATAATATGTGTAAATATGTGATTAAAGAAGCGCCCACTATTTTTGATTTTTTATGTGATGATTGTAAAAAACATTTTGACATACTTACAAGTTTTTTAAAAAAGTTTAATGTAAATTTTGAAATTGATCCGAAACTTGTAAGAGGGCTTGATTACTATACAAAGACAGTTTTTGAAGTATTCAGTGGAGATTTAAATATAGCAATTGCAGGTGGTGGAAGGTATGATAATCTTGTTAAAGAGATGGGAGGTCCAGATATACCTGCTGTTGGATTTGCAGCGGGTATAGATAGAATGATTTCTCTTTTAAATGTGGAAGAGATTGAAAAAGATGAAGTTATTTATTGTATTTTTCTTGGAGAGAAGGCGAGAATAAAAGGTTTTGAAATGATGAAAGAACTCGTTGATAATAAAATAAAGATAGAATGCGATTATGAAGATAGGTCAATAGGTGAACATTTGAGAATTGCTGACAAAAATGGTAAAAAATGGTGTTTAATTCTTGGTGAAAATGAGATTGAAAAGGGAGTTGTTATTTTAAAAAATATGGTTTCCGGGTATCAAGAAGAAATAAATGAAAAGGAAATAATAAAAGTAATAAAGGAGAGAATAAAATGATGAGAACACATACATGTGGTGAATTATCAAAAAAAAATTTAGGCGAAAAAGTAAAACTTTGTGGTTGGGTTTATTCAATAAGAGACCATGGAAATTTGAAATTTATTGATTTAAGAGATAGATATGGTATTACTCAGATTGTTTGTTCTCCGGAAGATATTTCTAATGAGAAATGGGATAGGTTAAAGGAAATTAAAAATGAATTTGTTGTTTCTGTTGAGGGATATGTAGTTGCAAGACCGGAAGAAACTGTAAATAAAAAAATAAGTACAGGAGAAATTGAGGTTAAACTTGTTGATTTTGAAGTTTTAAATGAATGTAAAAATTTACCTTTTGAAATTGAAGGAAAGGAGAAAATAAATGAAACTCTGCGGCTTAAGTATAGGTACCTTGATATGAGAAATCAAAATTTTCAGAAAAATTTAATTAAAAGGTCTGATTTTGTTTTTAATGTGAGAAAATTTTTAAAAAGACATAATTTTGTCGAAATTGAGACACCAATTTTAACAAAAAGTACTCCTGAAGGAGCAAGGGATTTTATAGTTCCATCAAGATTAAATCCCGGGAAATTTTATGCTTTGCCTCAGTCACCACAACTATTCAAGCAAATTTTAATGGTAGGAGGTTTTGACAGATATTATCAAATAGCAAAATGTTTCAGGGATGAGGATTTAAGAGCAGATAGACAGCCTGAATTTACACAGATTGATATTGAAATGTCCTTTATTGACGAAAATGATATTATTCTGCTGATTGAGAGTCTTTTTAAAGAAGTAATAGAAAAGACATTTGGAATAAAAATTGAAATTCCATTTAAAAAAATTACATATAATGAAGCCATTGAAAAATATGGGACAGATGCACCTGATATTAGAATAAATACTGAATTTATTGATTTAACAGAGATTTTCAAGAAAAGTGAAATAAGAATATTGAAAGAAATTATTGAAAAAAAAGGTGTAATTAAAGGATTTTTTGTAAGGGAGGGAGAAAAAATTACTCTAAAAAATATTGATGAATATAATGAATTTGTTAAAATTTTAGGTGGCAATGGAATTGGCTGGATTAGATTTAAAAAAGATGATATTCAAAGTCCATTAAAAAAATTTCTTTCAGAGGATATTACAAATGAAATAAAAAAATCTTCTCCATATAAGTCGTCCAATGAACTTTTATTATTTCTTGGTGGAGAAAGAAAATGGGTAAATGAGACACTTAAGGGTTTAATTGATAAGATGAAAGAAAAATTAATTGAAAAAAAAGATGAATTTTCTTTTATTTGGGTTGTTGATTTTCCCCTTTTTGAATATAATCCAGAAGAAAAAAGAATTCAGGCAGTTCATCATCCTTTTACTTCTCCAAGAATTGAAGACATGGAAATTCTTGAAACTGAACCATTAAAAGTAAAATCAAGGGCATATGATATTGTTTTGAATGGCATAGAAATTGGTGGCGGGAGTATAAGAATAAATAAAAGGGAGATACAGGAAAAGATTTTTAAAATTATAGGACTTGAGGAAAATATCTATTTACAGAGATTTGGATTTTTACTGGAAGCACTTGAATATGGTGCTCCTCCTCATGGTGGAATTGCTATTGGACTTGATAGATTGGTAATGCTTTTACTTGGAGAAAATAGTATTCGTGAAACAATTGCTTTTCCAAAAACGCAGAAAGGAGTTTGTCTTTTAACAGATGCTCCGGGTGAGGTAGAATATAATCTTTTAAGAGAAAATAGAATTAAAATTGACATCCTAAATGAATAATGGTAATTTTTATTAATAAAAATATGGAGGGGAAAAAATGAAAAAAAATATATGGTTTGTTTGCAGTTTTTTACTTCTTGGTGGCTGTGCAACAATGTATCAAACAGAAAAAGTTGAACCCAAAAAATCCTTTGAGGAAATGGTTGATATTAAATTAAAACAGGCAATAGCAATAGCAGAAACAGCCCTTGAAGTAAGTAAAAATGCTGAAAAGTTGGCAACTGAAGCAGTTAATACGAGTAATCAGGCAAAGGCAAATTCTGAAGTAGCAATAAAAAAAGTAGATGAAGCGATAGCAGCAACAAATGAAGTGAAAAAATTTACTGAGGCAGAAGTTCAAAAAGCAATAAATTCAGCGAATGAAGCGAGTGAAAAGGCAATAAAAGCAGCGAATGAAGCAAGTGAAAAGGCAATTGATAAAGCAAATGAGGCAATAAAAGCAGCGAATGAAGCAAGTGAAAAGGCAATTGATAAAGCAAATGAGGCAATAAAAGCAGCGAATGAAGCAAGTGAAAAGGCAATAAAAGCGGCGAATGAAGCGAGTGAAAAGGCAATTGCAGTTGCAAATCAGACAATAGCAGAAGTAAATAAATTAAGAGCAACAGTAGTTATGAAACCATCGGAACCAATTATTGAAGAAGAACCAAAATCCGGTAAATATTATATTATTCAAAAAGGAGACACTTTAAAAAAGATTGCTTATAAATTTTACAATGATACTTCAAAATGGCAATTGATTTATAAAGTAAACAAAAACATTATAAAAAATCCAGATGCATTAACTCCTGGAAAGAAAATATACATACCTTGAAAATGATTATTAAAAAACAGATTGAAATTTCAAATGAAGAAGCCCAATTCCTCTACGGCATAAGAGATGAAAATCTTGAATTTATTGAAAATCTTTTTGGGATAGAAATTTTTGCACGGGGAAATTTACTTACTTTTAAAGGCGAAAATGAAAAAGTAGAGAGAGTCCTTGAACTTTTACACGAAATTCTTAAAAATAGAACAAAGAAGAAATATATAACAAAAAATGATATTCTTATGATGGTAAGAAATGATAAAGAAGAAAAAGAAACAAAAGATGAGGGAGTAAATGAAAAAGAAGGCCGTATTTTGATAAACTCAAAAAAAGATTTTGTTATACCCAAAACATCCACTCAGAAAAGATATGTAAATGCAATAAGAAAATATGACCTCGTTGTTGGAATAGGGCCTGCAGGAACCGGAAAGACATATCTTGCAGTTGCATGTGGAATAGAGGCCATTAAAAAGGGACAATTTCAGAGATTGATTTTAACCAGACCTGCTCTTGAAGCTGGAGAACGACTTGGATTTTTACCCGGAGACCTTGAAGAAAAAATTAAACCATATCTTCAACCAATTTATGATGCACTTTTTGACCTTCTTAAATATGAAGAATTGAGGAGATGGCAAGAGAGGAAAATTATAGAAGTTGTGCCCCTTGCATATATGAGAGGAAGAACCTTGAGTAATGCTTTTATAATACTTGATGAAGCACAGAATACAAGTTTTGCCCAGATGAAAATGTTTTTAACACGTCTTGGTATTGATTCAAAAATTGTCATAACAGGTGATATAACCCAAATTGACCATCCTTTATCTTTATCTACTTCAGGACTTGTAGAGGTTCAGAGTATTCTTTCAGGAATAAGAGGCATTAAATTTATTTATTTTACAAATAAGGATGTTGTAAGACATAAACTTGTTAAGAAAATTATAGATGCTTATGAAAAATACTATAAAAAAAGAAATGGAAATAGAAGTTTTACAGCGAATGAAGAAGATAAAAATAAATAAAGAATTTTTGAAAGAAAAAATTGCAAGATTAAAAAAGATAATTATTCCACCACCAAAAAAAGTATCAATTTATTTAGTTAACAATAGAACTATAAAATCGCTTAATAAAAAGTTTTTAAAAAAAAATGGATTTACTGATGTGATTTCCTTCAAGTATTCAAAAAATTCTGGGGAACTAATAATTTCTCTTGAAGAGTGTATGAAAAATGCTGAAATTTATTCTCATACTCTTGAAGAAGAAGTTCTATATGTCATAATTCATGGGATTTTGCATTTAAAAGGTTATAGAGATTACAATGAAAAAGAAAGAAAAGAAATGTTTTCACTTCAGGATAAAGTTTTTAATATGATTATTTAAAATGAAAAATAAGAAAAATTCTTCTTTACTTGAAAGTTTTAATTCTGCTTTTAATGGAATGCTTTATGTCTTAAAAAGAGAGAGAAATTTTAAAATTCATATTTTAATGGCTATTGTTGCGATACTACTATCTCTTTTTTTACACGTACCATTTACTGAAACCTTAATAATTATTGTTTTTATTACTCTTGTTTTTGTTTCTGAAATAATAAATACTGGAATTGAAATTCTTTCAGAAAATATAGGTGGAGAAAAATATAATGTTATAAAAATAGTTAAAGATATCTGTGCTTCTGCTGTTTTAGTTTCATCAATTTTTGCTTTTATATCCGGTTATTTGATTTTTATAAGATTTTTTCCTAATGGATTTAGAAATATTTTTGAAAACATTGCAAGATCTTCATGGTATTTTACCTTTTTTACACTTCTTGTTGTTTCATTTTTAACAATTATTTTAAAAATATTGACGGGTAAAAGTTTTTCTCTTGCGGGCGGAATGCCAAGTGTTCACAGTGGAATTGCTTTCAGTATCTGGACTGCCATTTCTTTTTTAACATTTAAGGATTATCCTGTTATTTCACCTCTTGTTTTTTTGCTTTCTTTCTGGGTTGCTCAAAGCAGAATAACAAAAAAAATTCATACTATTGAAGAGGTTATAATTGGGGGAGTGATGGGTATAATAATTACTATATTACTTTTTCAAATTCTATGGAGGTGAAAAAAATGAAGACATTGAAGAAATATTTTATTTCAGGATTAATTTTTATCATACCAATCTCTCTTTCCATCTGGATTTTATATAAAATATTTGTTTTTCTTGAAAATATACTTGGGAATTTTTTAAAAAAGTTTTTTGTAAATATATATACACCTGGAATTGGATTGATTTTTTTAATTATTCTTATTTTATTCATAGGATTTCTTACAAATGTTTATCTGGGTAGAAAACTTCTCAATTTTATAGAATTACTCTTTGAAAATATCCCTTTTCTGAACAAAATTTTTAGTTTTATAAAAAATATAGTAAAAAAAATAACAGAAGATAGGAGAGTTATTTTTAAAGAGGTTGTTAAAATTAAATTACCTAATGATTCCTATATAATTGGATTTATAACAAATGAAGAAATAGATGGTAATAATGTTTGTGTTTTTGTTCCTACCGTTCCTAATATTAGTACAGGTATTATTTTTATGATGCCAAAGGAAAAAATTGAAAAAATGAATATTTCAGTTGAGGAAGGTTTGAAAATGGTTATTTCTATGGGAATTTTTAAGTCGTGAAATGCCACCAATATTAACAGAAGGTTTTATTTTAAAAAGGATTAATTTCAGAGAAACAAGTGTAATTCTAACTCTATTTACAAAAGAACTCGGGAAAATTAAAGGGGTTCTTAAAGGAGTTAGAAAAGAAAAAAGTAAAATTCCACCTTTAACATTTACCGAAGGTGCTTATATATCAGTATTTGTTTATAAAAAGAAATCAGAATTGAATCTTTTAAGTTCACCAAATTTAATCAATTATTTTTATTTAGATGACAGAAAAACTTTTAAAATCTATTTTTATATTTTGAAACTTATAGACCTTTTTACTCCTGAATTTCAGAAAGAGGAGAATATTTTTTATCTTCTATTAGAAACCATTGAAAATTTGAAACTGAATAAAAAGAAATATTTAGTTTTTCTTACCTTTAAAATAAAATTCATTGAATTTCTTGGATATGGTATAAAAGTTGATAGTTGTTGTTTATGTGGGAAGGAAAGTAAAAAATATTTTTTCTCTCCAAGGAAAGGAGGCCTACTCTGTCAAAATTGTGGAAAAGAAGACACCAATTGTGTTAAAATATCTAATAAATTAAGTTCTATAATTAAGTTTATTGAAAAAACCGGCTTTAAAAATATTGAAGTTCTAAGTGTTAAAAAAAGTGATGCTGAAAGAATAAATTTTTTATGCAATCTTGTGCTTTATTATCATTCAAATTTAAATTTTATATGGTGGAAAAATGAAAAAAATATTTTCAGAGGAAATAATTGAGAAAATAAGTGAAACTTTGATTGAAATTAATTATAAACTGCCTGAAGAGGTAAAAAATTATATTAAAACTGCTTATGAAAAGGAAAAAGAAAAATATTCAAAAAAATATCTGGAAATCATACTTAAAAATATTGAAATTGCAGAAAGAAATAGAATCCCTGTGTGTCAGGATACAGGTCTTGTAATCATTTTTGCAGAAATTGGAACAAATGTGAAAATAGAAACTGGTAAATATAGAGACATTACAGAAATAATAAATAAAGGGATTGAAAAAGGTAGTAAAAAAGGATTTTTAAGGAATTCAGTGGTAAGTGCAATAGAAAGAAAAAATACAGGAACAAATACTCCGGGTGTTATTCATTTTATTTTAAATAATAGTGATAAATTAAAATTTACAATAATTGCAAAAGGTTTTGGTTCTGAAAATAAAAGTAGAATAAAAATGTTAAATCCATCAGAGGGAAAAGAAGGAATAGAAAATTTTATAATTGAAACAGTGAAAATTGCAGGAAGTTTACCCTGTCCTCCTTTATTTATTGGTGTCGGAATTGGAGGTTCTTTTGAAAAAGCAGCATTTCTTTCAAAATATGCTTTATGCAAGATAGGAAATGAAAATTCTGAATATATAGAATGGGAAAAGGAAATTCTTTCAAAAATAAATGGGTTGAAAATAGGTCCTTCTGGATTTGGGGGAAATATTACCGCACTTGATTTGAAAATTGAAACATATCCAACTCATATAGCCGGTTTGCCTGTAGCAGTGAATTTATGTTGCTGGGCTCATAGAATAGGGAGTTTTGAAATATGAAAAAAATAAATTTCCCTCTAAAAAGTGATAGTGAACTTGAAAAATTAAAGGCAGGAGATTATGTTTTAATAACCGGGAAAATTCTTACAGCAAGAGATGCAGCACATAAAAAATTGATTGAAATTTTAAAAAAAGAGAAAAAAATTCCTTTAAACTTAAAAAATGAATTAATTTATTATACAGGCCCTTCTCCAACACCAACTGGAAAAATAGTTGGTTCAATTGGTCCTACTACAAGTGAGAGGATGGATAATTTAACAATTCCTTTATTTAAACTTGGTTTAAAGGGAACTATGGGTAAGGGAGAAAGGGGAGAAAAAATTGTAAAAGGATGTAAAAATTTCAAGGCAGTTTATTTTATCACTTATGGCGGCTGTGGTGCTTATTTAAATCAATTCGTTAAAGGAATAAAATTATTGATGTTTGAAGAATTAGGTCCTGAAGCAATTTATCAACTTGAGGTATATGAATTTCCTGCAATAGTAGGGATTGATATTTATGGTAATAATTTTTTTAAATTTAGAAAGGTATAATTTTAATGAGCGGCCATAGTTCAACTGGATAGAACATCGGGTTGCGGACCCGAAAGTTGCCCGTTCAAGTCGGGCTGGCCGCAATATCGGGGTGTAGCTCAGCCTGGTTAAGAGCACTTGGTTCGGGACCAAGGGGTCTCCGGTTCAAATCCGGACACCCCGATTTTTATTTTTTAAGGATTTTTTCAATTCTTTGAGTTTATTCGTATAGTATTTTTTTTCCTCTTCTGATGCATAATCAATTATAAGAATTCCATTAAGATGGTCAATTTCGTGCTGGAAACATCTTGACATTAAACCCCTTCCTTCTAATATAATATCTTTTCCTTTTTCATTTAATCCTTTAATAACTGTAATTTTACTCCTGTTTATTGAGAAATAAATTTCAGGGAAACTTAAACATCCTTCTATATCAATTTCTTCTCCTTTTTTTTCTAATATTTCCGGGTTTATCACTGTTATTAAATTATTTTTTTCTCTGTCATATGCTATAAAAATTCTTTTTGAAACACCTACCTGAGGAGCAGCAAGTCCAACTCCTTTAACATTTAAAAGTGTTTCTTTCATTGATCTTATTAACCTATCAATTTTCTCGTCTATATTTTCTACAACTTCTGCCTTTTTTCTTAAAACTTCTTCGCCATATTTTCTTATTTTTCTCATTTTAATATACTACCTTTGTTCCGAGATATTTTTCAACTATTTTTATTGCACAGAATTCACCGCACATTGTGCAAACATCCTTTTCTTTTAATGGGAACTTATTTCTTAATTTTTCAAATTTTTCTTTATCAATAGCAATTTCTTTTTCGCCTTTCCAATCCCTTTTTGTCCTTAATATATCCATTAAATAGTCCTTTTCAATCTCTTTTTTTATACCCTTTCCAATATCTCCAGCATGGGCTGCGATTTTTGCTGCTATAACTCCTTCAATAACTTCTTCAATTCCTGGTAAAGAAAGGTGTTCACTTGGTGTAACATAACATAAAAAATCTGCTCCTTTCCATGCAGCAATTGCCCCTCCTATTGCTGATGTTATATGGTCATATCCAGGAGCAATATCAGTTACAATTGGGCCAAGAACATAAAAAGGAGCGCCTTGACATATTTTTTTCTCAAGTAAAACATTTGTCTCTATTTCATTTATCGGAATGTGTCCGGGGCCCTCTATAATAACCTGAACATTTTCTTCCCATGCATATTTTGTAAGTTCTCCAAGTGTTAATAATTCTTCTATCTGTGAAATGTCTGTTGAATCTATAAGTCCACCGGGTCTCAATCCATCTCCTAAACTTAAAACAAGGTCATATTTTTTAGCAATTTCTATTAATCTATCAAAGTTTTTGTATAAAGGATTTTCTTTTCCATTGGTAATTATCCATGAAATTAAAAATGCCCCTCCCCTACTTACAACAAGGGATTTTCTTGGATTTTTCTTCAATCTTTCAATTGCTTTAATAGTAACACCGCAGTGAACAGTTATAAAACTTACTCCATCTTCTGCATGTTTTTCTATAACTTCAAAAATTTTATCTTCACTCATTTTAATTACGCCGCCTTTTTCTCTGATTGATTCAATCGCTGCTTGATAAATTGGAACAGTTCCAACAGGAACATTACTTTCTTTTATTATTTTTCTTCTAATCTCATCTATATTGCCTCCTATGCTTAAATCCATAATTGTATCTGTTCCATATTTTTCTGCTGCTTTTAATTTTTTCAATTCAAAATCAATGTTACAGACATCAGGAGAAGTTCCAATATTTGCATTAATTTTGGTTCTTAATCCCTCTCCTATTCCAAGATATTTATTTTTATGTTTGAGAATAACAATCTTTCCTTCTGCAACTTTTTTTAATAATTTTTCTTCATTTAAATTTTCTTCTTTTGCAACTTCTTTTAATGCTTTACTGACTATTCCTTTTTTTGCGAGTTCCTTTTCAAGAATGATTTCTTTTTTCATTCAAGAATTCCTCCTGTATTTGCAGAATGAACAAGTTTTGAATATTTGTAAAGAACACCTTTTAAATCTTTTTTTACAATTTTCATCTCTTTTTTTCTTTTTACAAGTTCTTCTTTACTTACTTTCAATTCAAGTTTTCTATTTGGAATATCAATTTCAATTATGTCGCCATTTTTGATGTATGCTATGGGGCCTCCTTCTGCTGCTTCTGGACTTACATGACCAATACACGGTCCTCTTGTTCCACCGGAAAATCTTCCATCTGTAATCAATGCTACTTTTTCCTCGAGGCCTTTACCACTTATTGCTGAAGTAATTGAAAGCATTTCTCTCATCCCTGGACCACCTTTTGGCCCCTCATATCTTATAACTACAACTCCTTCTTTTATTTTACCCTCAATTACTGCTTTCATAGCATCTTCTTCACAATTAAAAACAATTGCTTTTCCGGTAAATTTCATCATATTTTCTTTTACTGCTGATTGCTTAACAACTGCTCCATCAGGTGCAAGAGAACCTTTTAGAATTGCTATGCCTCCTTCTTTCAGGTACGGATTTTCGATTTCTCTAATTACATTTCTGTCAAAAATTTCTGCTTTTTTTATAATATTTTTAATTTTTTCTCCATTTACTGTGAGACATTCTTCTTCAATCAATCCTTTTTTACTCAATTCTTTCATAACCGCCGGAATACCCCCTGCCCTATCAAGATCCTGAATATGTTGATTTGAAGCAGGAGAAAGTTTACAAATATTAGGGGTAACTCTGCTTAACCTGTCAAAAATTTCAAGTTCAAGTTTAATTCCTGCTTCATTTGCTATTGCAGGTAAGTGTAAAACGGTGTTGGTAGAAGCTCCAATAGCCATATCCACAACAATAGCATTTTTAAAACTTTCAAATTTTATTATATCAAGTGGTTTTATATTTTTTTTAACAAGTTCAACAACTTTCATCCCTGTGTATTTAGCCAATCTTACTCTTCTTGCATCTATAGCAGGTATGGTTCCGTTTCCGGGTAGCGCAACACCAAGTGCTTCTGATAAACAATTCATGGAATTTGCAGTAAACATACCAGCACAACTTCCTGCTCCGGGACACGCTCTTTCCTCAATTAATTTTAGTTGTTGTTCTGTTATTTCTTTGTTTAAAAACTTTCCTATCCCTTCAAAAACACTTATTAAATCAATTTCTTTTCCATCCGGTAAAATTCCACAAAGCATAGGCCCTCCACTTATAAAAATCCCTGGAATATTTAACCTTAAAAGAGCCATTAACATTCCCGGAACAATTTTATCACAACTTGCAATCATAACAATTCCATCAAATTGATGCGCTTCAGCCATAATTTCTATACTATCAGCGATTACATCTCTTGAAACTAAACTGTATTTCATTCCCTTATGGCCCATTGCAATTCCATCACAAACACCTATAACACCAAATTCTATGGGTGTTCCACCTGCTAATCTAACACCTGCTTTTACTGCCTCTGTAATTTTATCAAGATGGATATGTCCGGGTATTATTTCATTTCCTGAATTTGCAATTCCTATAATAGGTCTTTCTATTTCTTCATCTGTTAAACCGGTTGCTTTCAATAAACTTCTATGAGGTGCTCTTACATATCCCTTTTTTATATTATCACTTTTCATTTTATCCTCCTGTTTTTAATAATAAGAAATTTTAAAGGATTTATTTGCTTTATTTTATCATAGTGTAATTTTTATAACAAATGTAATAAAGAAACTTTTAAACTTTTTGTATGGTTTTTAGTAAAGATTTTTCACTTATTAAACTTTGCAACAACAGTAGGAGTGTAATTTTTAACATCTTTTACTTTATTCTCTAAAAATCCTTCATTTGTACCCCAGAGATATAGAGTTCCGTCCATAAGTAAAGCCACTGAATAATTCCCAGATGCAGAAATTTTTTCCACATTTTTTAAATTTCCTTCTCCTGAAAAAACTGGTATAGGGAAATTTATTTTTTTTAGAATTTTATTACCAAGTTGTCCAAAAATATTACTTCCAACAACAAAAACTTCTCCTTTTTTATTAAGGATAACAGTGTGATTTCTTCCTGCTGAAACTTCTTTTGCATCTGAAAAAAATCCATCACCATTTTCACCCCATACTCTTACAGGAATATTTTTATTTATAAAACTTCCATCTCCAATCTGCCCTTTCCAGTTTTTCCCCCATCCATATAGGTTTCCATTTCTGTCTATAGCGAGTGAATGAAACGCACCACAGGCAATCTTTTCAATGTTATTTATTCCTTTTGTTTTAACCGGAAAAGGTCTTTGAATATATGTGCCATCACCAAGTTGTCCAAATTCATTATCTCCCCATGCCCAGATAGTTCCATCTTTTGCAAGTGCAAGAACATGAAATGCTCCTGCTTTTATATCTACAATATTTCTTAAATATCCTTTACCATCAGGACCTTTTACCTGAACTGCATAATTTTTATTATCCATAGTTCCATCACCAAGTTGACCATATTTATTTTCTCCAAATGTCCATACAGTTCCATCTTTTCTTAAAATTACAGAAAAATCCCAGCCAGCAGAAACTTTGATAATATCCTTAACAATCTCTCCATTTTTATATCTTACAAAATCAGGGTAATTTGAATTTTCAAATTTTAAATTTCCGAGTTGTCCTGAATAATTACCACCCCAGGTCAAAACTGTTCCATCCATTTTTAATACTATAGAATGTACATCTCCTCCTCCTATGTCTATTATATCTTTTAAGTATTCATTTTTATTTAATTTGACTTCTACAGGTTGGAAAATATTTAAATTGTTTCCATTACCAATTTGTCCTGCTTTATTCCATCCAAAAGCAAAAACATATCCATCATTTGTCAGAATTAAAGTATGTGACTTTCCGCTTACAATTTTTTTAATATTTCCACTAAAAACATAATTGCATATAATTAAAAATAAGAAAAAAACAGTATAAAAATTTTTCTTTTCCATTTTATAAATTAGACAAATTTTAATTCAAATGGTTTAGTTTAGGTGATAGAAATTCAGTGATAACTTATTTAAAATCTGTTTTTTATCATAATATCCGAGGAAACAAATTTGTTTTTCAAGAGTTAATGCTTTCATTTCCATTGATTTTATCTTATATTCTCTTTTAGTTTTTTTGCAAATTCAGTATAAGAGAACTCTTTTAAAATTTTATTTTTATAATACTCACTTTTTTCTTTCATATTAATTTTTTCACATATCTGATAAGCAAGGTAAAGACCTTCCGGAAGAAAAATGTTTTCATTATCCACTATTTTTAAAAATGTTTCAATTTCCCTTAAGGCATTTTTATAATCATTTTTTATAATAAGGATTTTTGTTTTTAAAATAGACCATCTTCCTTCAATTTTACATAATGGAAATTCATCTGCCCATCTTTCAAGCAATTCCATACATGTTATTAAGTCATTATTTTTAAGATAATAAAGTATACTCTGATAATATGCATAATTTTTAAGTTTATATTCAGTTTCGTCTGTATATTTTTTGTAAATCCCGGTTGCTTTTTCTTTTTCTCCTTTTATTCTTAAAATATCAGCAATTTTTAATTCTATTTTCTTTTTTTCATTTTCGTTTATTTTTTTTTCATTCAAAATTTTCTCACCTGCTTTCAATCCTTCATCAAGTTTATCCAATTCAATATATGTATCCATTAATATTAGAAAAACATCAAAACTAAATTCATTTTCCAGAATCTCTTTGCATATTTTTTCACTTTCTTCAAATTTACCTATCTTTTTTCCAAGTTTTAAAGTTATTAAATCAATTGTTTTTTTATCTTCTGTGGCAAGGTTTCTTTTTCTCAATTCTTTATAGCATTCATATGAATTTTCAAATCTATCATATGATAAAAATATTTCAGCAAGTGCTTTTAGTTTTTCTTCTGACATGGTTTTTAAATTAAAATTTATAAATTCATTAATATATTCTTCTGTTTTTCTGGGATTAAGATAAATTTTTGAATAATCCTGAACAATATCTACCGGATAACTTATATTTTCAATTTCTCCTTCTTTACTTTTTACAATGAGATTTACATTATACTTTCCTTCTCCAATATAAGTGTGAAATACTTCTTTCCCCGAATTTTTCTGTCCATCCCCAAAATCCCATTCATAAGAGATAATCTCTTTATTAGAATAATTTTTTGCTGTAAATTTAAATGTTATTAAATTCCAGTTCTCTCTTCTCAAAAAATTTGTGTTATCCCATTCAAAATCAATATTTATTTTTCCATTCAATCTTTCACTACTTAAGATTTCACCTTCACAAACAGGAATAAAAAAATCCTCAGAAATTACTGCATACTCATTTTTGTCTTTTAATTTAATACCAGAAGTACAGATTTCATAGTTATAACTTCCAAAATGATAATAAGTAAGTTTATGAATACCTTTTGATAAACTTATAGAACCTGACTGTTCTGGTTCAATAAAAGGTTTTGCAGGATGCCATCCAGGCCAGTTTGCTACAAGTTTATCATCTATGAATAAAAATGATGCACCTGCTGAAGATGTTGCAAATTCATAATTTCCTTCTTTTTCAACATAAAAATATCCAGTGTAAATTTTAATTATGTCTTTATGATAAGTAAAAGGATTTGTTCCATCCCATATTCTTTTCCATAAACTTTTACCTAACAATTTCCCCTCTTTTATACTTTTTTCTAATGTTTTTTTTGCTTCATCCCAATTAGAAACTTTATCATCTTTCCTCTCATATATTTCAAGAATTAGGCCACACTGAGGGATAAAATTATAATTTTTCTTTTCTGCTTTTGGATTTCCATAATAAACATAATAATTTTTTTTATCAAGAGGAATTATTATCTGATATCTTGGTTTTTTGGCACTTACAATATAATATTCAATTTCTTTGCCATCTTCATCAATTACCCTTATATCTTCTCCATTATCTTTACAGTTACCGATAAAATTTATAACACCTTCCTTTGCATAAGGTAAATCTTTTTCGGGAAAATTAAAGAATACTTTTTTTCTATATTTCCATTCTGTATTCCACCAGTTTTGGGAATTTACCAGGAAAATAAAATTTAAAAACAAAAAAAAGATTTTTTTCATTTTTCCATTAATTCCACCTTATCAAAATAAACTTTTCCTTCTTTTAAATATGAATAAAGTTTTATCCTGAACCATTTAACATTTTCATTCTCAAACTTGATATTAAAAAAATATTCTTTCCATTCATTTTCAGGGAAAATATGGCATTCATTTCTTTCTATCTTCCTTTTTCTTTCATTTACAAGTCCCCACCCTTCAACAAAAACAATAATAAGAGGTCCTTCACTTTTACATTTTACAGAAAGAATATATTCAGAAGGTGTTTTAATTTCATTAAAAATGGAATAAATCCACAAGCCCTCTCCTTCTGTTGTTTTTTTATCCAGAGAGAATATTATAAAATCTTTATTTTCCCAGAAAATATTTTCATTTTCAATTTTCCAGCCATAAGGATATTTTTCTCCTTCTTTAAAGTCAGGATTTATTATTAGATTATCTTTTTTATTTTTCCCTTTACTTTCCAGAACAGTAAATTCAATTTCATTGGAAGAAAAATTTTTATATTTTAATTGAACTTTGAATTTAGAAGGCAATATTAAGGGATAATAATAATAAGGAAATGGAATTAAAATTTTTAATTCTTCATCGGGTTTTATTGAAAGATTTAATTCTCCGGGTTTTGGTTCAGGAGGTATATGATTGGTAAAATTTTCAATTTTTCTGTCATTTGAAAATACACTTAAACTCCAGTCACCACCAATATATAAAAAATTTTTCTCTTTTGGTTGTAAATACTGTATTTTAATTTCTTCAGTTTGATTGGATAAGTTTTTTATTTTAAGATTTAAAACTATTTCCTCTTCTTCAAAAAAAACATCTTTCATCAGAGTTAACTTTAATTCAAGATTTTTGCCGAATAATAAAGAAATTAAAAAAATAAAATTAATAAATATGATTTTCATTTTAGATTGAGAGAAAAATACTTAAAAACTATGTTTTCATATCCTTCGGGAATTTTATCCTGATAAACATTTTTAGAAATTGACTCTCCAGTTTTTTCACTTTCTACTTTTTCTTTTTTAATTAATCCCTTTCTTACAAATGATTGATTAAATTCCTTTAATGAAGAAATTATTTCACTTTTTGTTTTCAGTAATTCATTATATTTCCCTGTTTTGAGTTGAATTTGAAAAACTTTCATCTGTGATATTGCTTTTTCAAGTTCCGGATTATATATATTTGCAGATTTTAATTCAATTAAAATTTTTTCTGCTTTATCTATAATTTCCTTCTGTTTATCAAGCAATGCATTATATCTAAAAATTATATCTCCTTCTTTTCCTGTAAGTCCTGATGGGCCCCAACCGCTTATTTTACCACCACCAGTAGGACCTAAAGGTGTATCTCTGCTTTTATCCTGTATCTCACCTGGTTCAAAATTATCAGGGGTCAATCTTGCAGGTGTATTTCTTCCTTCTTTTCCTGTTGCTGTTTTTTCTACCATTTCTCCATAACTCCTTCCAGTTCTTCCTTCTCCACTTCTTCCTCCTATTTCTTGTTGGTTTGGCATTAAATTTCCTGTTATTCCTTTTGCACTCATATTACTGATGGGGCCATCTGAAACACCCCATCCTGCTCCCTTATCAATACTATCCATCCAACTGCTTGTTAAATCTTCTATCTCTTCTTTCATATTCTCTTCTTTTTCAATTAATTCTCCTATTATATCTTCAAGTTCATCAGGTAAACTTGCCTCTGGGACTTTATAATCCTTTGATGGTTCCTCAAGGTCCCATTTTATATTATCCGGTGTTCCAGCAAGCCATCTTTCAAGATTTGATGTAATTTCTTCTGCGAGTTCAAGACCCATTTGAGATTCAGAAATAGCCATATGAATTGCCTGTTTTTTTAAATCTTCAATTGATTTTTGAATATGTGATATCATCTCCACAAATTCATCGGATAAGGTAAATTTCCCTTCAGTTTGTTTTCCCATTTTGTTTAAATCATTAACCATTTTTTGAAAGGTTTTAAGGTATTCACTCTGAACCTCAATTAAATTATTCAAATCTTCTTCTTTTATTTTTTTTACATCTTCCAGTTTTTTTTCTCCTTTTATAATATCATTTTCCTTTTCAATGAATTCCTTCAATTTTTCATTAATTTTTTGGAAAAAATCTTTCAGTTTTTCGTCTTCCAGCAATTCTTTTTTAGAGAGATAATTATTTGAAAGATTTTTTTCCATTACTTTTGAAAAAGGAAAGATATAATAAATTGAAGAAACTCCTTTATTACTGATGGGCTGTGAATTATCAATACATTCAATATAATAATAAATTGGTTTTTCAAATTTCTTTGGTAATATTAAATAAGTTTCAATTGTTTGTTTTAAATTTTCTGATGGAAATCTTTGAGTATAAAAGGTAATATCATTTTTACCTATTTCATTTGGCAGAATATTCATTTTAAATCTTATTTCTTTTATACCAAAATCATCTTCTGCATAAATCTTTATCTTAAATTTTTCTCCAGGTCCTTTGAATACATCTTTACCTGGTTCTAAAATTTCTATAAAAGGAGAATTGTCATATATCAGATTAATTTTTTCATCTTGTGTTGAGATGTAATTTCTGGTAAGGAAGTCATAAAATTTTAATCTGTAAATTAACGGTTCTCTTACTGTAAATCTAAATTTCTTTTTATTTGAAGTCCCTTTCGCTGTCAATAAAGAGCCATTACTTAAAATTAAATATGTATCTCCTACTTTGTTATTGAAAAATAAATCCATTTCAACCTCTGTATTTTTTAAAACTTCAAATGAACCAGATTCAATTTCCTTTTTTTCAATTCCTTTTTTCGTGTAGGAAGGATATTTTAAAGTAAGTAAAATTTTCTGAATGTTTGTTTTTGCACAAATATCAACCCTGTACCAGGGAGTTACTAAATCAGATGTTATTATTCTGTAATTAAATGGTGAATCTGCATTTTCTATTAGATATGAATAATAAATCTTTTCATTTTGCATCGGAAATTTATTTTTAATGGATTTGTTTTCAATTTCTATATATGATGGTAAATGTTCCTTATAATAAAATTTTATTTTTATTTTTTCTCCCTTTACAATTCTACAGTTTCCAGGTTCTACATAATAACCTATGGTAAAATTAGAAAATATTCTTATTATTCCTTTTTTAAATTTTTGAGGTGAAAAATAAATCAATAAAAGTAATAGAATTAAAACTCCACAGATTTTTTTTAAAAGAATAAATATTTTTTTATTTTCTATCCCCTTTTCGGGAGGTATATTTTTTATAATTTCAAATGTTTTAAATTTAAGTTTTTCTATAAATTCTGATGGATATAAATTACTCTTTTTGATTATTTGAACCGTATTTATAAGGTGATTGTTTATTTCCTGAAATTTTTTTTCATATATGATTGCTATATTTTCAAAAGACATATTCATTAAAAATTTAATATCCCTGTAAGTTTTGAAAATAAAAAAGAAAATTAAAAGGGATAAGAAAATTCTTGCAAAGTATATCAAAATAGGCAGTGGATAAATGGAAATCAAAAGTATAAAAATTAAAAAAAATGTTAAAAAGTTAAGAAGCAAGGACAGAATATTTTCTTTTATCTTTCTTTTTATTTCAAACTCTCTGTATCTATTCAAATAATCAAAAATAAATTCAGCATATCCCATTTATTATATAATACCTTTTTTCCTTCTTAAAAACCAAGAAAAGTTTAAGGTTATGTAAAGGATGAAAATAAATAATTTTCTATTTTCTTTTGTGATTTTAAAACTTATATTTTCACTTTTTACTGTCTGTGGGATGTATTTTTCTAAATTTATTATTTCTTCTGATGGAATAAATTTCCCTCCGGTAAATTCAGAAATATTTTTTAAATATTGATAATCAGGAATACAATTTAAAAGTTCTATCCCTTTACTGTTTACATAAATCGGTATGAAGTTTTTATATTGTCCATTTACTCCTTCTAATATATATACTCCTTCTTTCTCTGGTTTAAATTTAATTTTGCCTTCTTCCAGTTTCAATATTTCTTTTTTCCCTTCAGGACCTATAAGATTAAAATTCGTTTTTCCTTTTATTTCATTGTTTTCAAATAATGGTTCTATTTCTATTGTTTCTCCTGTCTTATATACATTTTTTTCAATTTTAAATTCAGGTGTTTCGGTTTTTAATTTCAAATATTTTTCCGGTGGGATCAAAAATCTAATAATTCTATTGAAAAATGTGTGAAATTTGTCCCTGTATCCTGAAATACACCACTTCCATAAACTATCTGTTGCAATAATTAATGAAGTCCCTCTATTACATACTTTATATGCCATAAGTATTGTTCTGTCTTTTTTTATAAGAACAGGTATTGAGTCATCTGCAATATGTTTTATATTGTTTATTGTGAAAAGGTATGGGAAATTTGTAGGTTCTTCAAAAATAGAAAGATTTTTACCTGGTTCGGTTAAAACAGGGATAAAATCTTCTTCAATTAATTTGTTTTCATTTCCTTCAATTTTTATTGGCACAATATTTTCTAAAGGGGAATTTTTTATACCTTTAAGAAAATTTTTACCTCCAAGAAAAATTATATTCCCTCCATTTTCTACAATTTCCTTTATATTTTTCATCTGTGTTGTGTTAAAACCAGAAAAATCTATATCACCTAAAATAATAATATGGAAATTTTCAAAATCAGATTTTTTTTCAAATAAATTACCCTGAAAATTAAATTCTCTTCCTCCTGTTTGTTGATAAATATGTTTTCCTATACTTATCATACATACAGGTTCTACATTTGGATTCTCTTCCAGAAAATTTTTTAAAAATTTATACTCCCATCTTAAATAACCTTCAATATATAAAACTTTTATTAATGGTGAAATACTCATAACTCCTATACTTTTTTTGTTGTTTTCGGTATTTAATTCTTTTTCAGAGGGAATAACTTCAATCTCATAAATTTCATATCCCTGACTTTCTGGAATAAATTCAAATTCTACTTTTAAATTTTCTTCTTTTCCTTCAATAATTTTACTTTCCACTATTTTATTATTTTTTTTAAGATTTATCTTTATTGCTGAATTTTCTAAATTTGATGATTTAAGAAAAATATCTATTTTATTTTTTTCACCTTTGTAAACATATTGAGGAGCAATTACTTTATCAATGCTTATATCCTTTAAACTTGTTTTTAAAGGCGCAATTGTGTAGACAGGAATATCAATATTTTTAAAATTTTCATTTAATAAAGAAGATGTTTCTATCCCATCACTAAAAAGTAAAATCCCTGAAATTTTGTTGTTTTTGTTTATTTCTTTAATTTTTAAAATATTTTTTAAAATATTTGTTTCCTCACACTGTGCTTCAATCTTTTCTATCTCCTTTTCTTCAATTTTTTTTAAGGATGAACCAAAAGTGTAAAAAATGGGTTTATATTTTTTAAATATTCTCCTATAATTTTTCAACATTTCTTTTATTATATCCAATCTTGTCTTTTCGTTTTCAATTGTTGACATACTTAAAGAATTATCTATCATTACAATTAAATTCCCTTTTTCTCTCTTTTTAATTTTTATATCAATTTCAATCTGTAAAAGTATTGATAAAAGTAGAATTGCTGAGAAAAAGTCAAGAAAAAATATTGCCTTATTATTTTTTAAAAAAACTGTTTTATAAAGGATAAAAACTATTATCAAAAATAGAAAAAGTATGATTAAAAGGGTTAAAACTCCAAGTTCGGTATTTATTTTTATACCCATTTTTATTTAAATTTTGCAACTTCAGAAAAAATTATGCTGAAAAAAAGAAAAATAAAAGCAATTGAAAGAAAAAAATCTGTTAAATCCCTACTTTTAAAAAATTTTTCTTCAAATTTTTCAAATTTTTCTTCACTTATAATTTTCAAATTTCCATGAAATACCTCTTTAAGTTCTTTAATTGATATTTTTTCTAAATTGCCTTCCTTATAATCCAGATTTACTCCTACTTCTCTTTCAATTTTTTCATTCCCTTTATAAAATTTAATTTTCCAGAAACCCGGGATTTCTGGATTAAATTCAAATTCTTCATTTTTTGTGGCAGTTTTAAATATATTTCCATCTGGCTGATATATTTCAATTTTTTCAGTATCTTTTGGTATATTTATTTTTTCTGGATTTCCTATAATAAAATTTAAGTTTGTATCTTTTGCATATATTTCTATAATTTTACTTAAGAACACAGGGAAAAAAGGCTTTTTCTGAAAATTTGTCCAGTTATCTTTTAAAACAAAGGGGAAAAAAAATATATTTCCTCTGCCTATATTTTTTTTAATCATAATATCAAAATTTCCATTAATTTTTAAAATAGGAGCACCATAATTTTCTTTTACTTTATAATATTTCCAGAATTTTACAGTACTTAAATACTCATATATTTTTTCGCCAAAATCATAAAAAACAGGTTCCTTTTTTTCAATATAATTAATATCCAATGGCCTTTTACTTTCAATTACAGTATTTTCAATTTTACATGGCTGTAAATTTATTTTTTCTTCTTTTATTTCCCATGTTTCATTAAAAACTTCAGGTAAGGTTCTATCTCCAATAAATAAAATGACATTCCCGGTTTCTTTTAAATAAGAATATATCAATTTTATTACTTCTGTTTTCAACATCCCTGTATCATTTAAAATTATCAGTTGATACTCTGGTAAATAAATTTTTTCAATTTCATTTAATTTAACCACTTTAAAATTTATATTATAAAAAGGTTTTAATGCTTCAAAAGCGTTTATTAAGAATTTGGACGAAATTTCATCACCAGAAACTAAAAGAATATTTTTTTCTTTTTCACCCTTTGGTAAAAAATAAATGTTATCAGGTAAAATAGCATCATCTGTTTCAATTTCAAATATAAAATTTTTTGTTTCAGAGGTAATTTCTATTTCATTTTTTTTATTCTCTTCTGGATTAATGCTTAATTTTTCTTCTTTTATTTTTTCCATATTATTTTTTACAGATAAAACAAATTCTTTTTTTAAGTGCCCCCAGTTCACAATTTCAACTATATAACAATTTTTTTTATTTGTAGGATAAACACTCTTAATTGATAAATTTTCCATATTTTCTGGAGAAACATCAAAAATAAAAACGTTTACTCCTTTAAATTCTTTGTCTATATTTTTAAACGTTTTTTTCTGTAAATCTGAAAAAATAAATACAAACTTTTCACCTTCTTTATTCCTTAATATTTCTTCGCTTTTATCAAATGCCCATCCAAAATCGCCTGAAAAATAAAATAGATTTTCATTATTTATAATATCCCTTATTTTAGAAAAATCGTTTTGAAAATTATAATATTTACCATTTAAAAAAATCAGAGAAATTTCTGTTTTTTTATCTAAATTATTTAAAATTTTAAAAATGATTTTTTTTGTTTTTTCAATCCCATAGCCATTATTTGCAAGCATACTCATTGAATTGTCAATTACAAAAACAACATACTTTTTTTCTTTTGTAAAAATTGGAGAATTACTCAAAGGTTCAGATAAAACCAAAAGAATAAAAAAGATTAAAATTGTTCTGAATAAAATTATGAAAATTTCCTGTATTTTTTCAATTTTAAGTGTCTGTCTTCTGGTAAGTTCAAGAATTTTTATATAACTGAAAGGTATTATTTTTTTACTCCTTTTCCCAAGGAAATGTATAAGTATTGGTAGACCTATACCAGAAAGTGCCCAGAGAAAAGCAGGATTTAAAAAACTCATTTTTTTTGTTTTATCCTTGATTTTAAGTATTCATAAAGAAAATCATCAAAAGGTCTGTTTGTTATTCCTGTTTTATAATCAATCTTCATTTCAGCAAATCTTTTTTTATAAAAGTTTATAAGTTTACCAATATTTTCTCTGTATTTCTTCTTTACAAATTCACTATCAATTGAAATTTTTTTTTCTGTCTCAAGGTCAAAAAATTCTAAAATACTTTCTTCTTTTAAGGATAACTCTCCCGGGTCAAGTATTTGGAAGACAATTACTTCATGATGATAATGGGTAAAGTATGCAATCCCCTTTATTACATTTTGAGGGTCATCAAAAAGGTCAGAAATTAGAATAATTATACTTCTTTTTTTTATATTTGAAGATATTTTTCTCATAACAGAAAGTATTGATGTTTGACCTTCTGGCTTTATATTCTCAAGAATTTCAGTAATATTATGAAAATGGGAAAAAGAAGATGATGATTTTAAAAAATTCTGTATTTTATCATTGAAATTCACAAATCCAACAGCATCTTTTTGATTTAATATTAAATAGGAAAGGCATGCTGACAAATATATTCCATATTGAAATTTGCTCAATTTCCAGGTTTTATATGCCATTGAATTACTTGTATCAAGTAAAATAAAACATCTTACATTTGTTTCTTCTTTGTATGTCTTTAAAAATAATTTATCTGTCCTTCCAAAGACCTTCCAGTCAATATATTTTATATCATCACCTGGAACATATTCTCTGTGTTCAAAAAATTCAACACTGAAACCTTTATAAATACTTTTATGCAATCCTGCAAGAAACCCCTCCACACTCTTTTTAGCAACTAAATTTAAATTTGAAAATTTAATAAGAACTTTTGGGTCAAGGTATCCTGTATTTTTCATTGTATAATTTCGTATTTTTAAACTTTTACTTCTTCAAGCAATTTATCAATAATGAATTCTGTATCTATTCCATCTGCATCTGCATTGAAATTTAGGAAAATTCTATGTCTTAAAACATCTTTAACAACTTTTTTTATATCTGATATTGTAATATTCACATCCCCTCTTAATGCAGTTACCGCCTTTGCTGCAATAACAATAAACTGAACTCCTCTTGGACCTGCACCCCAACTAACATAGTCCTGAATGAATTTAGAATTGTGATTGATACCAGGTCTTGTGCTCCTTACAAATTTTACCACATAATCAATTATGAAATCAGAAACAGGAATTTTTTTTATCAAATCCTGAAATTCTATTATTTTTTCCCTATTTAATATTTTTTTTGTTTCAGGAATAATTCCCCTGGTAGTCATTTCTGCAATTTCCTTTTCCTCCTTTTCTTGAGGATAATCTATTTTTATACTTAACATAAATCTATCAAGTTGGGCTTCGGGAAGAGGATAAGTTCCTTCCAGTTCAATTGGATTCTGTGTTGCAAATACAATAAATGGTTTTTCTAAAAGACGCATTTTGCCGCCAACTGTAACCTGATATTCCTGCATTGATTCTAAGAGTGCTGCCTGTGTTTTAGGTGGAGCCCTATTTATTTCATCTGCAAGGACAATATTGGCAAATATTGGTCCCTCTATAAATTTTATTATTCTCTCCTTTGTAATCCTGTCTTCCTGGATTATTTCTGTTCCTGTAATATCAGATGGCATTAAGTCAGGTGTAAATTGGATTCTTTTAAATTTTAAATCAAGTATATTTGCGAGTGTTTTTACCATCAGTGTTTTTGCAAGTCCAGGAACTCCAATTAATAAACAATGTCCTCCTGTAAATAAAGAAATGATTAATTTTTCAATTACATCATCCTGTCCTATAATAACCTTATGTATTTCTTTATAAATTTCTTTTTTTACTTCCTTTAATTCTTCAAGTTTTTCAAGTAAATTTTCATTCATTTTAATGAGTTAATAAATAAACAAGGATGTTAGTTCCTATTTCTTTTGAATCCTTGAAGTTCAGAGAAAAAATAAAGGGTTTTGAAATATTTTCCCAGCCACTTCCTATATCATACTTAGAAAAGATAATAACAGGTCTTTCTTTAAAATAATATATTTCAATTGGGTCTTTTAACTTATAATTTGAAAATATTGTTGTCAAAAGGAAAGGGAATTGAAAAATTTTATCATTTTCTTTTGGTATTACTTTTTTTGCCTCTGGAATTATTTTATTTATTATTTTTTGGAATGCAGATGTAAAGTCATCACTTCCACAGCAACTATTTCCTATTATACTTCCACCCTTTAATAAAAAATCTCTCAGTTTTTTCAATTCTATTTCATCAAAGTTAGGGTCATAATGTCCTGTAATATAAAGAATGGGTACATCCTTTAAATCATCTTTTTTTAAGTCAATTGCAATTGGTTCTGAATAAACAAATGTTTCTGTATTTTCTGAAAAATTTTTAAGAAATTTACCAATTGAACCTGGAGAAGGATTCCAGTCACCTGAATGTTTTACCTGTCCTAAATAAATTTTACCTGTTTTACTTTTTTCTTTCTCCAAATATAAAGGGAATTGACTGTAATATTTTCCGTATTCAATCCAGTTTAGTGAATATAAAAACATATTTGTTCCAATTTTAATTGCATCTTCAGGTATGTATCTTGTTCCCCATGGGTGGGTATGCATTGCCCATCCACATCCAAGGTCATAAGGAGATAAAATTATAGCACCTCTACATCCAATATTTAAAGTTCTTAAATTAATATCTGTTTCTTTCTCTTTACCTTCTTCCAGAATTTTTACTTTTTTTATATTATAGAAACAATTGGTGAGAGGATGATTGGAAAAAAGGGGATAAAAATTTCTATCAGGGAATATCTTTTCAATAGTTTTTACGAAATCTTTTGTAAATTCAGGACTTCCGGAAGAAGCATTTGCCCATATAAAACCACCTTTTAATAAAAATTCCTTAATTTTAGTTAAATTTTTCTCTTCAATCAAAAGAGGTTCAACGCTTGTTATGTAAAGAATTGGTATTTCTTCCGGGTCAAAAGAAAAATTATTCAGAGAAATCTTTATCGCTCTGTAATTAATTCCTGTAGTTTGACCAATTATTTTAAGAAGGTTTTCAATATCATTTTCTGCTCTCGTCCATTTATCATCAGGTCCACAGATAACTTTTCCTATTATAACAGGTGGAGATGGTGGATTTTTCTTTTCACTTCTTCTTAAAGGAGTTACGGGTAAAGGTAAAGGTGGAAATCCCTCTCCTGCTTTTCTTCTCTGAGGTTGCTGTGTGGGAGGTGCTTTTCCGCATTCCCAGCTTCCTGTCATTAAACACATACTAATAAAAATTAGCAAAACCAGATTATGTATTTTTTCCATTTTTTTTCTTATTGTTTAAATTATACCAAAAATAATTTTGAAAAGTCAAAGTTTTATAATAAAATAAATATCGTTTAATAAATAGGAGGTAAGATGACTGAAGAAAAATTGAATTTAAGTAAAATAAAAATTGTTGGCATTTGTCTTTCTCTCTATCCTTTAATTCTTGCTCTTATAGGTAAAATTTTAGTTATAAATGGCTTTTCCCGTCCTGAAATAAATTTTGAAGAAGATGAGTTAATAAAAAATTTTCTTTATATTCTTTATTTTTTAGGGCTTGCTGTTTTCTTTTTTTGTGGAGGATTTTCTGATTATATCTCAAGAAAAATATTTTCTAATAAAAAAAACATCTCTGAAAAGAAACAGGCGTATTTTTCTTATATAATTTTAATGTTTTCGTTTTTAAATATTATTTCTACTACTGGATTTATTGGCTTTCTTATTTGTGGAAATTTTGCTTTTCTTGGAACTTTTTCTTTAATCAATTTTTTATCTTTATTTTCATATTTTCCAACACAAAAAAGATACGAGAAAAAACTGGAAATTTTTAATTAAAAAGAGCGGGATACGGGATTTGAACCCGCGACCACGAGCTTGGGAAGCTCGCACTCTACCACTGAGTTAATCCCGCTTTATATATAAATTTACTTTATTTTTTAAAAAAGTCAATATTTTTAAAAAAATTTGATTTTTTTAAAATTTTATTATAAATTTTTATAGGGGAAAAATGGAAGAACTGGAAAAACTTAAGAATATTATATTGTTTAAAGATATTGAAATAAAGAATTTAAAAGAAGAAACAGAAAAACTTAAAAATATTATTTCCTTTTTTCCCGGGATTATTGTTATTCTGAATAAGTATGGCAATATTGAATTCATAAATAAAGAAGGATTGCAGATTTTACATTATTCTTCAGAGGATGAATTGTTAGGAAAAAACTGGTTTGAAAAGTGTATTCCTGAAAATAATAGAGAAAGTTTAAAATTTGTTTTTAATAAAATTATAGAGGGACATATTAATGAATTTAAGCATTATGAAAATACAGTTATAACAAAAATAAGGACATTAAAATTGATTGAATGGATGAATGCCTATATAAAGGATGAGAAAGGAAATATTGTTAAAACTATTAGTTATGGAATTGAAAGTTTAAAGGAAAAATTTGAGAAGGAGAAAATTAAAGATTATACAAGAATTTTTGATATTTTACCTGAAGCAATTCATATAATAGATAGGGAATTTAAGATTCTTTATTTTAATGAAGTGTTTATAAGATGGAATAAAATTCTTGGTTTACCTATTGATGTAATCGGAAAAAATATTTTAAGTATTTTCCCTTTTCTTTCTGATAATGTAAAAAATGAATATGAGAAGGTATTTAATAATGGTGAGATTTTAATAACGAGAGAAAAAGTTTTAATAAAGGATAAAGAATTTATTACAGAAACAAGAAAAATCCCGATTTTTGAAGGAAGTAAAGTAGTAAATGTTATCACCTTTATAAGAGAGATAACTAATTTTTTTAAAAATTATGAAGAAAATATTTTGTGAATCTTTTTCAGTTCTTCTCTAATTTTTATTTTCTGAGGACATTTTTCTTCACATTGACCGCATTCAATACAACTATCTGCTTTTTTTCTTACGTCATTTTCTTTACTACCTATCTCCATGTAAGCATTTTTCTGTCTTTCTGAACCAAGTAAAATATATTGATTGAAAAGGGAAAAAATATGAGGAATTGGAATATTTTGAGGGCATGGTAAACAATATTGACATCCAGTACATGGTATTTCACCTACCTTTTTTCTTTCTTTTATTATTTCTTCAATTAATTTTATTTCACTTTTGTTTAAGAATTTTTTGGAATTTACGATTTTTACATTTTCTTCTACCATTTCAATACTATTCATACCAGAGAGAGCAACAGAAACATTTTTATTTCCTAAAACGAATTTCAGCGCTATTTCAACAGGTGATTTATATTTTTCTTTAAAAACATTCATTAAATAAGGGAAATCAGAAAGCCGTCCACCACCAACAGGCCCCATAACAGCAACTCCTATTCCTTTTTTTGCAACATATTCAATACTTTCTTCATTACTCCTATCCAGTAAATTATACTGACATAAAACAGTTTCAAAAATTCCAGCAGTATCAACAATTTTTTTCATAAATTCTGCCTTATCATGAAATGAAAATGAAATATGCTTTATTAAACCTTCTTCTCTTGCTTTAATTGCTTCTTCAATAAGTTTGAATTTTAAAACTTTATCCTGAAAACTCTGCCAGTTTAAACTGTGGAAATGGTAAAAATCAATATAGTTAACATCAAGTTTTTTGAGTTGTTCTTCAAGAATTCTTCTATAGTCATCGGTTTTTTCTATATTCCAGATAGGTGATTTTGTTGATAAATATACTTTCTCTCTCCATCCCTTTAATGCTTTACCAACAACTATTTCACTCTGATGATTACAATAACCATATGCTGTATCTATATAATTTACACCAAGTTCAAAACTTCTCTGAATCATTTTAATGGATAAATCTTCATCAACAACTTTATTTCCATTTATTTCTTTCATTGGAAGACGCATTGCTCCAAATCCTAACACTGATACTTTAATACCTGTTTTCCCAAATTCTCTGTAAATCATTTTTGTCTCTCCTTATTAAGATTATTTTTATAAAATTTTATTATAGAATTTACTGCTTCTTCAGGACTATCGGTTAATTTAAAAATATTAAGGTCTTCTTTATCTATATATCCTTTTTTTAAAGTTGTTTTTTCCATCCATTCTATAAAGCCCTTCCAGTATTCAGTTCCCATAAGAATTACAGGAAATTTATGAATTCTTTTTGTTTGAATTAAAGTTATTGCCTCGGTAAACTCATCAAGTGTTCCAAAGCCACCGGGAAAAATTATAAAACCCTTTGTATATTTAACAAACATAACTTTTCTGGTAAAAAAATATCTGAATGAAATTAAAGTTTTTATATATGGATTTGGTTTCTGTTCATCTGGTAATTCTATGTTAAGACCTATAGATTCTCCTTTACCAAGAATTGCACCTTTATTTGCTGCTTCCATAATACCAGGACCACCTCCTGTAATTATTGCATACCCTTTCATTGCAAGCAATTTAGCAGTTATTACTGCTTTTTCATACCATTCATCACTTGCTTTTATTCGTGCAGAACCCCAGATTGTTACTGCTTTTTTTACCTTTTCAAGTGTTTCAAATCCATCAACAAATTCAGACATTATCCTGAAAATTCTCCACGCTTCCTCATGATATTTAATTTTCTTCATTTTTTATTTCCTCAACAATTAATGTTAGACCATCAATCCCAACTACCTTTATTATTTTATCCTTAGAAATATATCCTGAAGAACTTTTCCCTTTCCAGTATTCTCCATGAACAAAAACAGTTCCTGTTGGATTTAAATCTGTAAGAGTTCTTCCTTTTTCTCCAATAATTCCCTCTTTTCCTGTTAGAACCTTTCTTCTTTTAGTACTCCATGCAAACCATATTACAAACCATATAAAACAACCTGTTATAACACTTATTGAAAGGATATTAATTACCGGAATTTTTATTTCAGATGTTTTTTTGAATAACATTAATGAGCCTATTATAAAGGTTATTATGCCTGAAGTTATAAAAATTCCAAAAGTTGGAGTAATCGCTTCAATTATAAAAAATATAAAACTAAGGATTATCAAAATAAAACCTGCTAAATTTATTGGTAAAGTATGTAAACCAAAAAAAGCCAATATCAATGAAATAGTTCCAACAATTCCAGGAATGCCAAATCCAGGATGAGAAAATTCAAGTATAATTCCCCATATCCCTATTATAAGTAATAGATAAGCAATATTCGGGTCTGATATGAACTGTAAAATTTTATCTTTTAGTTCCGGCTTTGCTTCTTTAATTTCAACATTTTTGGTATTCAGTATTATTTCTTTATCCTTTATTTTAACTTTTTTCCCATCTATTTTTTTTAAAAGTTCATCTATATCTTTTGCCATAAAATCAATTACTTTTTCTTTTAATGCCTCTTCTTCTGTTGATGAAATACTTTCTCTCACTGCCCTTTCTGCCCACTTTTCATTCCTATTTCTATATTTTGCTATTGTTTTTATAAAACTTACAGTATCATTAACAATTTTTTCTTCAATTTTTGAATTTTTTTCTTCTCCTGTTAATGTCACAGGATGTGCTGCTCCAATATTTGTTGCAGGTGCCATAGCAAGAATATGGCATGAAAGAGCAATAAAGGTTCCTGCAGAAGCACACTGAGAACCACTTGGGTAAACAAATCCTATAACAGGAATATCTGATGATAATATTTCCTGGACTATTTTTCTTGTGGAAGAAAGGAGTCCACCAGGTGTATCAAATGTTATTAAAATAAAATTTGCTTTATTTTTTTTCGCAAGAGTTATAACATTTTTTACCTGATAATAAGTTACAGGACCTATTGCTCCATCAATATTTAAAAGATATCCACTATTTCCTGCAAATATATTTTTTAAAAATAGCAAAAATAAGAAGCAAATTATTACTTTTCTCATTTTATAAGTATATCAGGTCTTAAAAATTCTCCTTTTTCTGTTTCTATTCTTAATAACGGCCAGTTTTTATCCTCTGTTATTATAATTTGATTTTCTTCATTTGTAATTATAGTATCTTCTGATTTTGTTCCTGTTATTGAAGGATTCCAGGCAAAAGCATAATTTTCTTTTATAATTTCGTTTATCTTTTTTGTTGCTCTATAATATCTTGTCATATAACCTGTAGGCCCGCCCTGATGATGTTTTTGCCATTCATCAGGATATCCTGTAATTCTATAAGTTTTTATACCTTCAGAAAAAACCTCACCTATTGTTTTCCCTTTTTTAGTTGAACTTATTAAAGCAGTATCCACTTTACATACAGCAAAATGTTTCCTTTTCAAATCTTCAGGTAATTTTCCAAAATGAACAATCCTTGTTAATGAAACAATTAAACCATATTTCCTTGCTCCAAGAACAACCATAACAGATTTTTTAACTTTTTTTTCTGTTGGAACAGGATGTCTGAATTTTTCAATTCGCTCATCTGAGGCAATAAGAATAACAATACCAACTATATTCTTTCTCCATAATTTTTCACTTAATCTTCCCGCTATTTCTATTTCTTTTTCGTCCTGTCTTATTTCCTTACAGATTTCAGTCATTATCTTTGATGCTTCTTTACCGAGTTCTTTATATCTTTCTACTTCTTCCGTCAAAAGTGGAAAATGTAATTTTTCTATATTTACAGGTAAGTAATCTTTTTCTGGCATATCTGAACCTATTCTACCATTTATAATTTTTCTTATTTTTTCATCCAATTTTTCCTCATACCAGTTTTCAAGCACAGGTTCAAAATTATAGTTTTTCAATTCTTCTTCTGAAATTCTTGGATATTCAATATTATTAGTTAGGTAATAAATTTTATCTTTTGTTATGAGTAGTTTACAAACACCTTTTTCTGTATGAAGTCCGACATAATTTATTTTTCCCCCTGTAAACCATGAAAAATTACTTACCTTATTCAATAAAATTCCATCCAGTTTTTCTTCGTCCATTAGTTTTTTTATTCTTTCCCATTTAAGGATTATTTCTTTTTCCATATTGTATAATTATTATCCAATTTTTAATTTTTTTCAAGTCAATTTAAAATTATTGAAAAAGGAGAGAATTATGACCGGAAAAGAAAGAATTTTGAATGCATTCAATCATAAAGAGAGTGATTTTGTCCCTGTTTCTGATCAATTAATTGTTTCAAAAGTTGCCTCAGAAATACTTGGAAGACATGCTTATACAGGTGGTGGAGAGTGTGCTAAAGATTTGATTGAGTTATTGACAAAAGGAGAAAGAGATTTTTTTGTTGAAAGATATGTAGGGGATATTGTTGAAATTCATGAAAAACTTGATTTAGATTTCATAAGTGTTGGTACTGTCCCTTCAAAAAATTATTCAAAAGATGATCTACCAAAAAAGATTGCTGAAAACACTTATTTATTTGAAAATAAAGAGACGAAAAACTGGTCAATTAATAAATTTTCTCCTTCTTCAGGACAATTTTTTTGTATATCTTCTTCTCTGGATAAGGAAGGTTTTGATGCACTTGAAAGAGAAATTAAATATTTAGAGAAAAAATTTGAAGAGGATATTAAATTTGAAGATAACAGTATATTTGAGGCCTGGGATAAAATAGTGAAAAAAGTGGGAAATAAAATGGCAATTGCTTTTGGTGCTGGTATAGCAATTCCGCTACATCCAGTTTATCTTGAATGTATAATTCTAAAACCAGAGTGGATTGAGATTTTATTAGAATATCAAACAAAGTATGTTATTGAATTTATAAAAGAAGCAAAAAAACATGGTGCTGATTTTATTCTTGGAGGAGGAGACCTTGCCGATAAAAATGGTCCAATTTATAATCCAGAAATTTTTAGAAAATTCCTTCTACCAAGGTATAAAAAAATTCTTGATGTTTCTCATTCGCTTGGTTTTTATTATGTTTTCAGAAGTGATGGGAATACACGACCTTTATGGAATATCTGGTTTAATGAAATTGGATTTGATGGTTATGGAGAAATTGATAAATCTGCAGGGATTGAGTTAAAAGAACTTAAAGAAAAATATGGAGATAAAATTACACTTCTTGGGAATGTTGATTGTGCGAGAACACTTGTGTATGGAAGTAAAGAAGATATTTATGAAGAAGTGAAAAAATGTATAGAGGATGCTAAAGATGGAGGAGGATATATTTTAACCTCTTCAAATTCAATTCATTATAATGTGCCTTCTAAAAACTTGATATATATGGTTGAAGCAGCAAGAAAATATGGAAAGTATTAATTTTTTTATTCATTTTTTGTTTTTTTTATTTCATAGGCAAGAATTATTGCTTCAGCAACTTCTTTCATACTTAACCTTTTATCCATACTGAACTTCCTGATTTTATTATATGCTTCTTCTTCGGTTAAATTTTCATTCTTCATAAGAATTCCTTTTGCCTTTTCTATTTTTTTTCTCGCTTCAAGTTCTTCTTCAAGTATTTTCGTTTTAACTAAAAGTTCTGTATTTTCAATAACAATCGCTGCCTGATTTGCTATAAAAGAAATTATTTTTATTTCCTTTTTAGTAAATTTGTGGGGATATGTTGTATAAACATTAAGAACTCCAATTGCTTTATTTTTAACTATCATTGGGACAGATAATAATGAAACAAGACCTTCTTTTATCGCTATATTTCTATATTTATATTCCTTTTCTTTTTTTATATCTTTGACTGTAATTGGTTTTTTTGTTTCAAATACTTTACCTGCAATACCTTCACCTACTTTTAAAGGGGGTTTTTTTAAATATTCATCACTCATTGTTTGTGTTGCTCTTATTTTTAAAACCCCATCTTTTTCGTCATAGAGTAAAATTGAACATATTTTAGATTTAAAAACTTCAGCAGTGACACTGACAATCAATTTTAAAACATCCTCAATATACATATCTGAGGTAATAGCACTACTGATTTTGTATAATACTTCTATTTCTCTTTTAATGAATTTATCTTCCATTTTTTATAAAAATAATTTCTCAAAACTTCTAATGAAATAAGATAAAAAAATAGAAATTTCCGGTCTTTTAAAATTATCAACAAATGGCTGACCATATTTATTCATTTCAGTTCCACAAATAACAGGCATATTCATTTTTTTACATATTTCCATAAATTCATTTAAATTTTTTAATTTTAATTCTTTTTCATTTTTATCTTTTATATTCCAGTTTCTTTCAGGTATTATTGTAATTCCCTCAATTCCTTTTTCCTTAAGTAATTCAATGAATAATTTAGGATTTTTTTCTCCTTCATTTGTACCATCAAGCCATGTTCCAATAGGGATACCCCCTGCTCTTTTTGTCATTTCCACAACTTTATCAAATAAAGGGAAATCACTGCTTTCACTTTTAACATAACCAGGCCCTCCAAATTTAATAAGTTTTTGCCTGATTTTTTCATACAGATCTCCTATGTTTTTTTCTTTTAATTCCATTACTTTTTTTGAATCAATTCCTAAAATATCAGCCCAGAAAGAATCTTCTTTTTCATTAAGAATTTCTTTTGATTTTAAATAATAAGCAAGTATTATGTGTCTTTCTGTTGGATTATTTGATGGAGTTAAAGGTAAAACATCTTTTTCATAATCAATTCTTACATCTTTTAAATAATTATTAACTTTTTCTATAATTTTTTTATTCCTTTTCTGAGCAATTTTTTTTAAATTTTCAAAGAATAACCACTCCTCAGTATTTTTCTTAGGAATTTTTTTAAATCCTTTTCCACATAAATAAAATATACCAGGTTCATTAGGAGAATTTATAACTTTATCCTTCATTTCTTTTAAAAAAACCCTTGATTCAAAACCACCAATTACCTTTAAATTTAAAATTTCACCAGCCCATAAAGTTTCTTCAAGTCCTGCAAGTGTATCAAAATCAACAGTTCCTGAATATAATAATCCTGTTTTCCATGCTTCAAAGACAATTCTTAAAGGTGACCAGTTTTTGTAATTGAAAGAATGAAAGGTGTGAATATGGATATTTATGAAGTTTTTATATCTGTTATTTTTTTTGATTTTATTTTTCTTTATTAAGTTGTAAATTTCAAGAAAACACTTTTTTCTTATCTCAGGGTCAAAATCTGAAAGTGCCTTTAAATTCTTTTCCATTTTTTATCGGAGTAAAAACTTTCTATTTACATTTTTAAAATTTTACAATAAAATAATATAAATTTCAAAAGGAGGAGAAATGGCAGAGGAAATTTTAAATTTGAATAGTGATAATTTTAAAGAAGTAATTGATAATAATGAAAAAGTTGTTGTTGATTTCTGGGCAAGTTGGTGTATGCCCTGTAGAATGGTTGCTCCTATTTTTGAAAATCTTGCTAAAAAATATAAAAATTCTATTGTTTTTGCAAAGGTAAATGTGGACGAAAACCCAGAAATTGCTGCAAAATTCGGTATTATGTCAATTCCAAATTTTATAATTTTCAAAAATGGAGAAAAAATAGGAGAAATTGTAGGAGCAATGCCTGAAAAAATTCTTGAAGAAAAAATATTAAGTTACTTTAAATAATTCAGTGGTTTAAAATTATTTTTTTTATCCTCTCAACTGTTTTTTTAATATCCTTATTTATCAATCTTACATCATAATATTTAAAAAGTATTTTTCTTTCTTCCTTTGATTTTAATAATCTTTTTTTAATTTCTTCTTCACTCATATCCTTTCTTTGTCTCATTCTTCTTTCCTGTTCTTTTTGAGATGGAGGTAAAATTCCAATTAGAAATACTTTTGGGTATTTTTTTTTAATTTTCAACCCTCCCTGAGTATCTATAACAAGGAGTGTTTTTCTGTTATTTTTTAAATTTTCTTCTATCTTTTTTTTTGGAGTCCCATAATAATTTCCATAGACAATAGACCATTCGGCAAATTCATCATTTTTAATCATTTCCTTGAATTTATCTTCACTAATAAAATTGTAGTCAATACCATCAATTTCATTAGGTCTTGGTCTTCTTGTGGTATATGTTAGAACTGTATCAACATCTTTTAATTCATCTTTTAAAATTTTTTGTATTGTGGTTTTTCCTGTACCTGATGGTGCAGAAAGAACAAATATTTTTGGTTTCATTTATGGTGTAAATTTACCTGTGGTTTTAAGTGAATGAATTGCTCTCTGTGCAACAGATTCAAAAGATGTCCCAATCAATTTTTCCCACTGTTTTATTGCCATATCAATCTGTCCATTTTTTTCATAAGCATGGGCAAGAACATCATCAACAAATTCAGGATGAGGGAATTTAGTTGCCTTTTCAAGATATCTAACAGCATTTGGATAATCTTTTCCTTTATGATAATAAGTCCATCCAAGTTCAAAATAAAGGTCATATCTATCTTTATTATAGGTAATTCCTTTTTTTAAAAATGAAATTCCATTAGTGTACCAGAATATCATTTCAACAGGAACATTTATTAAGTCGGATAAAGTGTTATATAATTTCTGGTATTCTTTTTTGTCTTTTAAAAAATCAATTTTTTTATAACATAAATTTGCAAAATCAATATACTCTTTTATTTTATCTTCTGTTTTTGTATATTCTCTTGAAAGCCCTTCTACAAGTTCTTTTATGTCATCTTTAATTTTTGTTGCTGTGTCTTTTATTGATTTATCTTTTATTTCTTGTAATATTTTTCCAAGTTCCTCATCAAGTGTGTTTGCTCTTGAACGAACATTTGCAAAGATATTGTATGACATATGCCAGCCACCAACAGCCCATACAACTATATAAGTCGGTTGAAGCCATGCTATTGCATCAAGTAATGGAAGCATTTTATAATGCTGTCCAGAATGCCAGTAATTTTCTATATTTAACCATAAAAGGTCTGCTGCAAGTCCTTTAAATCCACTTAATATTAAACTACCTGCCATCTGTCCAGGCATCAATAAAATCTGGCTTTCAAGATTTTCTACTTGTTTGGAATAGTCAATACTTACCTGTAAAAAACCGATTGGAATTAAAAGTAATATTGCAATAAATATTCTTATCCAGTTTCTCTTCATATTTCTCTCTTTTGAATAAAATAAGAACCAATTAAAAGAATAACTGCGAGATAAAGTATTCCATAAATCCCTGTTTTTAATATATAATTCCAAGTGACATCAATTCCAACAACAACTTTATCCCTTATATTAAAATTTTCATAATTTGGAATAACTGTGTAAAGGAGTTTCCAGAAACCTTTTAAAATTACATTTTCTGTTCTATCTGCAAGTTGATTTCCATATGAAGTAAGATGTCCGACTATATAAAGGAAAAACGAAAAAATTATATTAAAAGCATCCGAAGCAAATGTGGCAACTGTAAGAGTGATTGAACCAATTAAAATAAGTTCTATAAAAATTAAAATCAATGTTTTAAATACCTGAACATCTGGCGGACTTTTTTTAAAGATTAAAAGTCCTGTAAAAAATAAAGACATAAGGATAAAGTTTAATAATATAATTAAAACAATTCCAAGAAATTTTCCTACAAAGAAATTCTGTCTTGTTATTGGTTTTGAAAATAGTGTATAAATTGTCCTTTTTTCAATTTCACTTGAAATTGCTGTAAGTGACATAAAAATTGCAATTAAAGCACCAAAGAATTCTATGCCTGAAAAACTTATATCTTTAATCATTTTCAATTCTTCTTCTGCTGTTAACCATGAAAATGCTTTAGATGCACCAATAACAACAAATGCCACAACAAGTAAAATATATAAAGTTTTCTTCCTCAATGATTCTTTAAAACTATTTAAACCAATAATCCATGCCTTTCTCATTGAATTTCTCCTTTTTTATCAAATTCTGCTATTGTTTTTACAAATAAATCTTCAAGTCCTTCTGCATTATATTTTTGTATTAATTCATTAAGTTTTCCTGTAGCAAGTAAATAACCCCTGTGAAATATTGCAATTCTATCACAAACTCTTTCAACTTCTGAAAGAAAATGACTTGATAGAAGAATGGTTTTTCCTTCTTTTCTTAATTGTATTAATAAATCCCTTGTTTCAATACAACCTATAGGGTCAAGACCTGTAGTTGGTTCATCAAGTATTAAAATCTTTGGGTCATTTATTAAACTTGCTGCAAGTCCAATTCTTTCAAGCATTCCTTTTGAATAGTGTCTTAGGGCAAGTTTTTTACTTTCATGAAGTTTAACAAGAAATAATAATTTTTCAATTCTTTCATTTAAAATCTTTTCCGGTATTTCAAAAAGTTTTCCATAAAATTTTAAAAGTTCAGGACCTGTTAAATAATCATAATAGTATGGATTTTCAGGTAAAAAACCAACATTTTTTTTCATTTCTATGTCAAATTGATTTTTACCCAGAATACTTATTTCTCCTGAAGTTGGATATAAAATTCCGAGCATAAGTTTTAAGCAGGTTGTTTTACCTGAACCGTTTGGACCTAATATCCCGTAAATCTCTCCTTCTTCAACATTAAAAGAAACATTTTCAAGACCTACAACTATTCTGTTTCTTCCAAGATAATAGTACTTTGTTAATTCTTTTATCTCAATTACATTCATTTGTTTCCTCCCAATAAAAAGTTTGAAATTATATTATATCATATTTTAAAAGTTTATAAAAAATCCGTGTAAATTTTTTCAAATATATAAAAAAGAATTTTTCCTTTTTCTCCAAGAAGAAGAGTTTCTTTTTTTAATTTTTTGTAAATATTTCTCAGTTTTGTTTTTAATTTTTTTATATCTCCTTCTTTATCTTCTATGTCATCTCTTATCTGAAAAGCAATTCCAAAATTTTCTGCAATATTTTCTATTATTTTTTTCTTCTCGTTTTTTATTTTTTTAAAATAAAATGGAATTTTAAAACAAATCTCAAAAAGTTTTCCTGTTTTCATATAATCAACTTTTCTTTTTTCTTTTTCATCTATTTTTTTGTCTTTATAAATTAAATCAAGAACCTGACCTCCAGCCATTCCTTTATATCCTATTGCTTCTGCAATATCCTTTACTAAATTTACATTTCCACTTTCAGCAATAAGTTGAAACCCATATGCTAAAAGCGTATCTCCAACAAGAATTGCAATCCCTTCTCCGAATTTTTTGTGGCAGGTAGGAAGTCCTCTTCTAAAATCGTCATTATCCATTGCAGGCAAATCATCGTGAACAAGAGAAAAATTATGTATGAGTTCTATTCCACATGCAACAGGTAAAACTTTTTTTCTATCAATATCAAAAATCTCACTCACACATAAAACTAAAATTGGTCTTAATCTTTTTCCTCCAGAAAAAACAGTATACCTCATTGCTTTACTTAAAACATCAGGGCAATCTTTTTTTGTGGGTAATTTTATGTCAAGATATTTTTCTATTTCTTTTTTCCAGTTTTTAATTATCTCTTCCATTTTTATAAATTTTTTTAACTCTTTTACTTCCAAAACCACATAATATTTCCTGGGGAACTGTATTGCCTATTTCAGCCATTGTTTCAATTTCATAATTATCTCCAAAAACTTCAATTATATCTCCTATTTTAACATAATTTCCTGTAATATTTATAAGTGTCTGATCCATACAGATGTTTCCTATAATTTTCATTTTTTTACCTTTCCATTTCAAATAAAATTTATTGGAGAGATATCTTCTTAAGCCATCGCCATATCCAATTCCACAAGTTGCAATATCTGTTTTCCTTTTTGTAGTGTAGGAAAGTCCATAACTTAAAGGAGTATTTTTTTCAACAGTTTTTATAAAAAGGACTCTTGTGAAACATTTTATTGCACAATCAAATTCTATTTTTTTTGTTAAGTATTTAGCAGGATATACTCCTAATATTAAAAGACCTATTCTAACCATATCAAAATCCTTATAACTTTCTGGAAGATTTAAAATCGCACCTGAATTTGCTATATGTTTAATTGGAATTTTAATAAGATTTTCAATTATATTAATTTTTTCTTTAAATTCATTTAATTGTTTACAGGCATATGTTTTATCCTTCCATTCAGCCGTAGCAAAATGAGAAAATATCCCCTCTATCTTTATACCCTTAAAAGATAGACATTTTTCAATAAATGGAATTATTTTTTCTCCTCTTAATCCAATTCTTCCCATTCCTGTATCAAGTTTTATATGAACAATTGCACTTTTTTGATGTTTTTTGCAAACCTTTATTATTTTTTCTAAATTCTCTTCATTGCATAAAGTTATTCTTATATCATTTAGAATGCATTCTTCAATATCTTCTGGCAAAACATTTCCCATTATAAGGACAGGTTTTTTAATACCTAAGTTTATTAATTCAATTGCTTCATCAAGGCATGCTACTCCATAAAAATCAACTATATCATCTATATTTTTTGCAACTGCTTTTATTCCCATTCCGTAAAGGTCACATTTCACACTTGCAAGGAATTTCCTGCCTGTTATTTGCTTAACTTTTAAAATATTTTTTCTTATTTTTTCAATATCAATTTCAATCCATGTTCTCATTTCCATTTTCTATTTCCTTTATTATTTTTTCTACAATTTTTTCAGGTTCATGACTTTCGTAAATTGGTCTGCCAACTACAATAAAATCTGCTCCTTTTTGTATTGCTTCCTTAGGTGTTGATATTCTTTTCTGGTCGTCTTTTTTTTCCTCTATTCTTATTCCAGGAGTAATTAAAAGAAATGGAGATTTGAATTTACTTCTGAGAGTTTCAAGTTCTTCTCCTGAACATACAACCCCATCTATTCCACAGATATAACCATTTTCTGTAAGTTTCTCAACAAGTTCTTTTATCTGCATATTTATTCCAAGAAATTTCAAATCTTCTTCTTTAAAAGATGTTAATACACTCACTCCGATAATCTTTGTTTTACTTTTCAAATCTCTTTTTGTTTCTACTATTTTTTTTATTACTCTTTCTCCTGCCATCAAATGAACAGTAAACATATCTATTTCTTTTTCAAATATAATTTTAACTGCATTTTCTATTGTATTTGGTATATCAAAAAACTTTAAATCAAGGAATATTTTCTTTTTTTCTTTTTTTAAATTTTTTATAAGTTCATCGCCACATAAAAGATATGGAATAATTCCTACTTTGTAATAATTCACCCTGTCTCCAATTTTTTCAATAAGGTTATATATTTTCTTACTATCATTTAAATCAAGAGCCACTATTAATTTTCCCATTTTTTTCCCTTCCAAAAAATTCAAGTGTTGCCACAATTGTAAGGATTAGAATTACCTCAATTAAAATTTCAATTCCACCATATATATTAAGATTTTTCAAAATTAAAGCATTTATGCCAGTTGTAAGTGTTAAAAGATAAATAAATAAAACTGCTTGTTTTTGTGTCATTCCTATGGAAACAAGGCGATGAGAAAGATGATTTTTGTCTGCTTTAAAAATTGAATATCCTCTTTTTTTTCTTATTATTATCACAGAGAAAGTATCAAAAAAAGGAACAGAGAAAACAATTAAAGGTATAAAAATAGGTAAAAATGTTTTGCTTTCATCATATTTGTAATATGTTAAAAGGATGGAAACAGTTCCAAGAAAATAACCTAAAAAACTGCTTCCTGATTCACCCATAAATATTTTTGCAGGTGGAAAGTTATGAAATAAAAAACCACATACACTTCCTAAAAAAACAGATAAAATTGTAGCAATAAATAATTGTCCCATTTCCAGTGCAAAAATGAATAAAATAATTCCTGTAATAATTGCAATTCCTGAAGAAAGTCCATCCATATTATCAAGTAGATTAAAACAATTCATCATAAGGATAATCCAGAAGCAAGTAATCAGATAGGATAATAAAATATTAGAGATGAAAAAAGTAATTTTTATTCCCGATATAAAAACAATAGTTCCTGTAATAAACTGAAAAAAGAGTTTTTGAAATGGGTTAAGTTCATAAGAATCATCAAGTAAACCAAAGAAAATCACTATAATTCCACACAAAAGTATACTAAGTAATTTGGGTAAAACAGAATAGATTCCTTCAATATAATTTTTTATAAATTCCGGAACTATACCAAAATTAACAAATATTATTCCGGATGTTATGACAAGAAAAAAAGAAGAGAATATTCCAATTCCACCGAGAAGAGGGGTCGGTTTTTTATGTATTTTTCTCTCTGATGGTAGAGCAATAATTCCTGTTCTCTTTGCAATTTTGCCTGATAAAAAAGTTAAAAAAACTGATAAGAAGAAAGAAATAAAAAAAAGTAAAAGATAAAGATAATTCCACATTTTTTATCCTTTTTAATAATTCTATTTTATTTTTCCATTTAAGTCAATTAAAGTATTTGAAATTGACAGACAATGAAACATTGGTGTAAAATTAAAAAAAGGATTGAATATGAAAATTGTCATAATAATGGGGTCAAAGAATGACTTAGAATGGGCAAAAAAAATTGAAGGAAAAATTAGAATGTTTGGTGTTGATGTTATTTTAAGGATTGCCTCTGCCCATAAAGTTCCATTAAAAGTTCTTGAAATTGTGGAAGAATATAAAAATGAAGATGTAGTTTTTATTACAGTCGCTGGGAGAAGTAATGCTTTAAGTGGATTTGTTGATGCAAATACACCAAAACCTGTTATCGCTTGCCCTCCATACAGTGACAAATTTTCAGGAATTGATATTTTTTCCAGTTTAAGAATGCCTTCTGGAGTTGCTCCTCTTGTAGTAATTGAACCTGAACAGGCAGCATTATCTGCAATTAAAATTTTGTCTTTAAAATATCCTGAACTGGCTGAAAAGATAAAAAAATATCAGAAGGAAATGAAAGAAGAGATAGAAAAACAAGATAACGATGTAAAAAATGGGAAGTGTTAAAGACCTTTTTGTTATAAAATCACCGGAAAAGGAGAAAAGTGGAATTGGAAGATTTATTTTTTCTGATAGATATTCTGTTTTTGACTGGGGAGAAATGCCTGACCATATAAAAGATAAAGGGAAATCAATATGTATTTCAACTTCTTATTTTTTTGAAAAAATTGAAGAAATGGGGATAAAAACACATTACATAGGAATTGTTGATGTTGACGGTAAAGTTAAAAAATTGAATGAAATTAAAGAACCAACAAATATAATTGAATTTAAAATGCTTAGAGTTTTAAAGCCAGAGATAAGAGGAAATACTTTTGATTATTTAATTTATAAAAAGGAAAAGAAAAATTTTCTTATACCTCTTGAAGTAATTTACAGGAATTATTTACCTGAAGGTTCATCTGTATTTAAAAGATTAAAGGAAGGAACATTAAAACCCGAGGATTTAGGGTTAAAAAAAATGCCTGAACCCGGTCAAAAACTTGAAAAACCTATAATAGATATTTCAACAAAACTTGAGTTAACAGATAGATATATAAACTGGAAAGAAGCAAAGGAAATCGCAGATTTAAGTGATGATGAAATTGAAGAGATAAAAATGAAAACAATGAAAATAAATGATGTGATAACAAAGGAAGCAGAAAAAATTGGTCTTATAAATGAGGATGGGAAAGTTGAATTCGGTTTTGATGAAAATAGAAATTTAGTTCTTGTTGACGCTGTTGGAACCCTTGATGAATGTAGATTTACCTATAATGGAATACCTGTGAGTAAAGAAATTGCAAGAATTTATTATAGAAAGACGGAATGGTATAAAAAGGTTGAGGGAGCAAAGAAAAAGGACAAAATTGAATGGAAAAAATATGTGGATATTCATCCACCTAATCTACCTGAAGGACTTTTCAAAGCAATATCTGATATTTACAGAAGTTATGCAAATGAAATAACAGGAAAAAAATGGTTTGATGCCCCGCCTTTAAGAAAAATTCTTGTAGAAATTGAAAAATATATTTAAAATGGCAGAGATACTTAAATTTTCCTGTAAGTCAATAGAAAAAGCAGTTAATATTCTAAAAAAAGGTGGAGTTATTGCCTTTCCAACAGAAACTGTTTATGGTCTTGGAGCAAATGGTTTAAATCCAGATGCAGTTATTAAAATATTTGAGATAAAAAAGAGACCATTTTTTGACCCTATAATTTTACATGTAGGAAGAAAAGAGGATATTCAAAAACTCTGGAGTAAGACCAATGAAAAAGCAGAAAAACTTATAGAAAAATTCTGGCCAGGACCATTAACTATTATATTACCAAAAACTGATATAGTGCCTTATATAGTTAGTGCAGGTCTTGATACAGTTGCTATTAGAATGCCTTCTCATCCTGTTGCTCTTGAAATTTTAAAAAAAATTGATTTTCCAGTTGCAGCACCAAGTGCAAATATTTTTGGAAGATTAAGTCCAACAGAAGCAAAGCATGTTCAAGAACAGATAGGGGATAAAATTGAACTTATTATTGATGGAGGAAAGTGTCCGGTTGGAATTGAGTCAACAGTTATTGATTTAACAGAAGAGAAAGGAATAATTTTAAGGCCTGGTGGAATATCAAAAGAAGAAATTGAAAAAATAATAGGGAAAGTTGAAATAATTAGAAAAAATGAAAAAATTTCTTCTCCTGGACAACTCCCATTTCACTATTCACCAAGAACACCGCTTAAAATATTAAATGAATATAAGGAAATAAAAGATGGAATTAAAGCAGGACTCCTTGCATTTAAAGAACCAAAATATAAAGAAAAATTTGTTAAAATTGAAATATTATCAGAAAAAGGTGATTTAAAAGAAGCAGCAAGAAATTTTTTTTCCTGTTTACATAATCTTGACAGCGCAGGTCTCGATATTATTTATGCTGAACCTGTTCCAGAAGAAGGAATTGGTATGGCAATAATGGATAGATTATATAAAGCAGAAACCAAAAAATTTTAACTAAATAAAATTACTTTTCAAATAATTGTTTTAATTTTTCCTCTGGTAATGGTTTTGTCAATAAACTTCCAATAAAATAGAAAAATCCACATCCAATAAGAACTATGAATTCAAGAGTTCCCATACCAATTTTTTGTTTGGAAACAAATATGCTTCCTATAAGTGTCGCAAGCACCCCATAAATCATACATAAAATTGCACCTGTTGCTGTTGCTCTTTTCCAGTAGAAAGAAAATGCTGTGCAGAATATAAAAATTCCACCAAGACCAATTGAAGCATATCCCATAAATACAGAAAGTAATGAAGGTGGTTTTTTAAATGTCCAGTAAAATGGAATTAAAAGAAATATACCTATAAAAATTTTGGTCAATTTTAACAGTAAATTTTTAGAAATATTTGGATTCCATGTGTATAAAATATCTCTTGTAATATTTCCAGCCATAACCATTACCATTGCTGAAAGTGTAGAAAGTGCCGCTGCAAAAACACCTGTTGTATATAAAACAACAAGAAGTTTTCCACCAGCAATCATTGCAAGATATGGTGCAGCAAGGTCTCCTTTCCATGGCTGTATATTTAAAATTTCAGGACCAAAAGTTGCTCTTGAAACAAGTCCTGTAATTGCATTTAAAAATATCGGTGGTCCTGCTACAAGATACACCATAAGAGTAATAAGAGAAAAATCTTTTTTTGTAAGTTTTCTCATTCCAAGGAATCTTGCAACATTATGGGGAAATCCGGTAGCCATTGTTAAAAATATGAAAAATGTTGCTACAATTCCAACTGGTGAAGAAAAAAGTTGAGTATTTCCAACCGCTGGTAAGTCCCTTCTTATTAAATCCAGAAGTTTTGGGTCCTGATTTAAAAGAGAAGAATTAAGTGCTGAAGGACCACCTATGAATATTAAAGATGAAATCCCTAAAACAAAACAGGCAATACCAAGTAATGCACCCTGTAAAGCAAGTGACCATTGAGTTCCTGTATAACCACCAACTATCATATAAACAAAAACAATAATTCCTGAAAGCAAAAGACACCATAAAGCAGGAAGTCCTGTTATTGCATACCAGATAGTAGCACCTGCTTTAAATTGACCAACTGAATATAAAATCATAAAAAATATCATAACCAAAGCAGATAAAGATTGAACAACTTTACTATCAAATCTTATTTTTAAAACTTCAGGAACTGTTCTTGCACCAAATTTTTCAGCATATCTTTGCATTTTCTCACCTGTAAAAAATAAACACGGCATAATTCCAATTATCGTCCATATACCTGCAAACCACATACCTGACCATCCTACAGAATATGTAACACCCATCATACCCAGAGTTGCCCATCCACTTAACCATGTAGCACCAAGAGCAAGACCAGTGATAACAGGACCAATATCCTGATGTCCTGATAAAAATGATTCAAAAGATGTTGATTTCTTTCTGCTTAAAAATCCAAGATATGTGCAGATGAATAACATTAAGGCGATTCCAATTCCTGAAGATATACCATAGGAGATATTTGGTTTGGGCAAGGGATAAAAATTATTCATTTTTCCACCTTCTTACCCTGATTAATAAACCTATTAATGTAAAAATAGTGCTGAAAAATATAACAAGCCACCATGCCAGCCAATTTTTATCCATATCCCCCTCCTTTTGAAGAAAATAATAAACTAAAATAAAAAAATGTCAAGTTTTTTATAACTTCAGAGAAATTATTGACTTATTGAGGTGGAAAAATCTAAATTCAGAATTCAATTTTAAAAGTAATTATTTCATAAGGTTTAAAGTTGAATTCAATTTTTCTATTTTTCACAGATATCTTTTTTAAGTTTTCCTCTTTTATATTGCTTAACCATAAATTTTTGATATCTCTCTCAAAAATTATGATACATTTCCCTTTCTTACCTTCGTATTCAACCATTCTCAAAATATAGGTATTTCCATTTATTGACTTTTTGAAACAAGTTGGCACAATATTTCCCTGGATAAAGAATAATTTTTGTTTTTCTATCTTTCCTTCAAATATAATAGGAGTGACATTATATTCAAAAGCCATTTTTGTTATTTCCGTAATATCTGACTTTCCGAAGAATAATCTATATGAAACTAAATGTTTTCCACAATCAGGTTCTGCATCAGGTTCATATGGATTTCTTAATAATGTTAAGGATAGATTATTTCCATCCACAAAGTATCCATATTTTTCTCTATTCATTATTACAGCCCACCAGTTATTTTCTTTAAAGCCAGCCCATCTTAATGAAGGATATTCTCTCGGAATGTTTTTTCTTTTCATTACTCCAAAAGGTATTTCACAATAAACATCATTTTTTTGAATATTGAAATTAAAATTTGCTCTGAGCATGGGAACTCCTGTTTCACTATTTCCTTTTATATCCCAGTTTGTTTCAAATTCAAAATCAATAAAAGGAAAATCTCTGTAAAGGAAAGTCCTCTGGATAATTTCGGTATTTTTATATTTTCTTGTAATTTCAAAAATTGTCTGTATATTTCCCTCTATTATTTCAAATTTTTCTAAATCTATTAAATTCTCAACCTTATAAATATTACCGATTATCCATGCACTCATTGGATGCGGTTTTTCCCAATAAACTTTTATTAAATTTGCACAGGTTTCTGCCCAGTATGAACTTCTATCCTCAGGAATTGAATTTGCTTTTGGTATTACTTCTTTTCTGTTTTTTTTATCATAAATTCCTCTTATCAGTCCTGATTTTTTATCTATCCAGATAGAATAAAAATCATTTTCCCACTCTTCATCCTTTTTCACAAAACCACCTTTATTTATTTTCCCTTCTTTAATATAAAATGTTTTAAAATTATAAGGAGGGATAAAGGTTGTATTAAAAACAAGATTTCCTTCAATTATTTCTGCATCTATTTTTTTACCAGAATCATCCTCAATATGTAAATTTTCATTTCCATAATACTTGAATTTAACAGGGAATTTTACTTCCCATCCATTTGGATTAAAAATTGTTATTCCATCATTTTTCGTTTTCATTTTTTCAAGTATTTCATTAATTATTTTATTCCCTTCCTCTATAACTTCATCTGCAAGTCTATTGGAAAAATCATATGATTTATGAATTGCTGAACCGTCAAAAATATCATGGAATTGATTGAAAAGAGTTTTCTGCCACATTTTTTCAATTTCTTTTTCAGGATATTGTCCATTGTTAATTGAAAAAATTGAAGTAAGAGTTTCAAGTTTTAATAATGAACTTTCGCAGTATCTGTTCTTCCTTTTTATATCAGAGTGTGTGGTATAACAACCTTCAAAAATAAAATTTAATTCATCTTTAACAACAGGTAATCTATTTTTAAACTTTTCTATTGTTCTGAAATATTTTTCAGTAGTAGAAAATTCAAGATATGGGAAACATGGTTTTTCACTAAGTTTTATTTTTCTTTCAATATCTTCTTCTGTTGGTCCACCTCCATGGTCCCCAACACCATACACAAACATGAAATCTTTAATTTTATACTTTTTATAATAGTCAATGAAAGGAGGAATAACTCTATCGCTATCTATTTGGTTATTGTAAACACTATTAAATGCAATTATTCTGCTTTTATCAGGCCCTTCCCAGAGAAATAATGGATATCCTTTTCCACATCTCATGAAATAATAATGGTTTATATCCGCATTTTTAAGAATTGAAGGAATAGTAAAAGGATGTCCAAATGTATCAGGAGACCACATAATTTTTATATCTTTATTAAAGTTTTCCTTTATATATTTTTTTGAGTAAATTATATGCCTTACAATGCTTTCTCCGTCTGACATATTTAAATCATTTTCAACCCAGGCATTTGCAGTAATTTCCCAGTTCCCATTTTTAACCTTATTTTTTACTTTTTCAAAAAGTTTTTTATCATTTTCTTCTGCAATTTTATATACATGGGTTTGACTCTGGGAAAAAGTTAAATCTTTATACTTATCCATTAAACTGGTAATTGTTGTGAAATCTCTTATAACTACAGAAACAGTATCTTCATATGTCCATAACCAGTTCATATCAATATGAGCATGTCCTATAAGATGGACTTTAAATTTTTTAGCATATGGTTTGAAATCCATCAGTAAATTTTCAATATTCGTTTTTATTTCCTCAAATTTATTCCAATCTCTTTTTTCAATTATTTCAGGATTTAGAATTTTTATACATTCTTCCAGTTTTTCTTTTAATTTTTTACTTTTTATTTCTTCATTTAAAAATTGTGCAAATTTTATCTGGTATAATAATGACTTCAATTCAAATAATAAATTATCAATATTTTTAATTGAAAGGAATGCCCAGAAAACTCCCAATCCATCTCCTTTTTCTGTTTTAAATACTATTAGAAATTTTTCGTTTGGTTTTACTTCTTCTGTTAATAAAAAAGGAGTTGCAATTTTATCTGCCCAAAATCTATGTGAATAAACCTCTTTTCCATTTATAAATAGAGTAACACCTGAAGGGAAAACAAATTTTAAATAAACTTTACTTCCTTTTATTTCAATTCCTTCTATTTCTTCAGGGATTTCTATCCATTTTCTTAAGTAGGTATCTCCATCTTTCAAAGCCCAGTTTATAGGTTGTTTTTTTTCATCCCATGTGTTATCATCTATTTCAATTTTTTCTCCATCTGAACAGTTTTGTTTAAATTTCCATTCATTAAGATGCAAATATTTACTAATTTTCTGTTCAAAATTTTTTAAACTTTCTTCCCATTTTGAAAGCATTTCCATATTTCCTCCTTTTTTCATCAACAAATAATATATTTTAATTCATATTAAAGGAAAATCAAATTTATTTTTAAAAAAGGAGTGAATGATTATTCTGCTTTTGTAAACATTAAAGTTCCGTTCTTAAAATCTATGATTATAGTATCTCCTTCTTTGAATTCACCGGAGATAATTTTAAGAGCAAGTGGATTTTCTATTTCTTTTTGTATCAGTCGTTTTAATGGTCGTGCACCAAAATTTTCATCATATCCTTTTTCGGCAAGATAATTTTTTGCTGACTCAGTAATTTCAATTTTAATTTTCTTCTCTGAAAGGCGTTTTTGCAAGTGGGATATCTGAATACTAACAATTTTCAAAATATCCTCTTTTTTCAATTTTCTAAATATTATTATTTCATCAATTCTGTTTAAAAATTCCGGTCTGAACTTAGATTTCAGTGTTTCCATTATTTTATTTTTTATGGTTTCTTCATCTTTAAATGAAGTTATAAGTTGACTCCCAATGTTTGATGTCATAATGATTACAGTATTTCTAAAATCAACAGTTCTTCCCTGACCATCAGTAAGACGACCATCATCAAGAACCTGAAGAAGTATATTGAAGACTTCGGGATGTGCTTTTTCTATTTCATCAAGAAGAATAATACTATAAGGTTGCCTTCTTATTCTTTCTGTTAATTGACCTCCTTCCTCATACCCAACATATCCAGGTGGGGCACCAATAAGACGGGATACCGAATATTTTTCCATATACTCACTCATATCAATACGAACAAGAGCATTTTCATTATTGAATAAAAATTCAGCAAGTGCTTTAGCAAGTTCTGTTTTTCCTACCCCTGTTGGTCCAAGGAATATAAAAGAACCTATGGGTCTATTTGGGTCTGAAAGACCTGCTCTATTTCTCCTTATCGCATCTGAAACTGCTCTTATTGCTTCATCCTGTCCAACAACTCTTTTTGATAATCTTTCTTCCATATGAATTAACTTTTCTATTTCACCTTCAAGCATTCTTTGAACAGGAATACCTGTCCATTTTGAAACAATTTCTGCAATATCTTCTTCTGTAACTTCATCTTTCAATAACCCTTTTCCTTTCTGGATTTCTTTTAGTTTTTTCGTTTCTTCTTCCAGTTGTTTATTAAGTTCTATTAATTTCCCATATTTATATTCTGCTGCTTTATCAAGGTCTCCTTCCCTTTCTGCTTTTTCAATTATATTCCTTGCAAGTTCAATTTGTTCCTTAATCTTTCTTATTCTTTCAACTATTTCTTTTTCTGTAATCCACTGTTTATATAATTTGTCCCTTTCTTTTTTTATTTCAGAAATTTCTTTTTCAAGTTTTTCTAATCTTTCTTTAATTTCAGGATTATTTTCCTTTTTTAATGCCTGTCTTTCTATCTCAAGTTGTGTTATTTTCCTTTCAATTTCATCAAGTTCAACAGGCATACTATCAATTTCCATCTTGAGTTTACTTGCTGCTTCATCAATTAAATCTATTGCTTTATCAGGTAAAAATCTTCCAGTTATATATCTATGTGATAAAATTGCTGCTGCAACAATTGCACTATCTGTTATTTTGACTCCATGGTGAACTTCATATTTTTCTTTTAAACCCCTTAATATTGAAATGGTTTCTTCAACAGTTGGCTCTTTTATAAAAACAGGTTGAAACCTTCTTTCAAGAGCCCTATCCTTTTCAATATATTTTCTATATTCATCAAGAGTTGTAGCTCCTATACACCTTAAGGTTCCTCTTGCAAGTGCTGGTTTTAGCATATTTGAAGCATCAATAGCTCCCTCTGCTGCTCCTGCACCGACAAGAGTGTGTAATTCATCGATAAAAAGTATTATTTCTCCTTCTCTTTTCTCAATTTCTTTTAAAAGTGCTTTTAACCTATCTTCAAATTCACCTCTAAATTTTGTCCCCGCAACTAAAGCACCAAGGTCAAGAGCAAGTATTCTTTTATTTTTTAAATTTTCTGGAACATCCCCTGAAACAATTCTTCTTGCCAGACCTTCAACTATTGCTGTCTTACCCACACCTGCTTCTCCAATTAAAACAGGATTATTTTTTGTCCTTCTTGATAAAACTTGTATTACCCTTCTTATTTCTTCATCCCTTCCTATAACAGGATCAAGTTTTCCTTTTCTTGCAAGGTCTGTAAGGTCTCTTGTAAATTTTTCAAGAACTTTATATTTGGTTTCTGCATCTCTATCTGTAATTTTTTCGCCATTTCTCAAATTCTGTATGATTTTTATTATTCTATCCTTGAAAATATTATATTTTGTAAAAATTTCTTTAACAGGAGTATCAACTTCACTTAGAGAAATGAAAAGGTGTTCAACACCTATATATTCATCTTCAAAGATTTTGGAATAATTTTGTGCCTTATAAATAACCTGATTTAAAGCAGAACTTATATATAAAGGAGTTTTTGAATTGTAAACTTTAGGAAGTTTATCTATTTCTTCCTCTATATCTTTTTTTAAACTATTTATATCTACATTCATATTCTTCAAAATGTCAATAATAGTTTCATCATCATTTATCAAAACATAAGCAAGATGCAATACATCAACTTCACTGTTATTTTTCTCCTGAGTAATTGCCTGAGAAGCCATTAGTGCTTCTTGTGCTTTTAATGTAAATTTATCAAGATTCATTTTTTCACCTCTCTTTTTATTTATTTAGATGGGATTTTCATATAGAAGTTTCAAATTTATTTTTCCATAAATATGCATTTAATCGGTCCAAATTGTATTTCATCATTATCTTGCAATTTATAAGGTTTTTTAACTTCAAGGCGAGCCATATTGACATAAGTTCCATACTGACTTCCAATTCCTGTTGTTCCTACATCTTCAATATACCATCCATCACTTTTTTTAGTTATTCTTGCGTGAATTCTTGAAACTTTTATTAAACTATCAAGATACAATCTCTGGGTGGATTCTGGAAGGGATTTAAAAAGTTTATAATCAGGAATAGAAATATCATTAGTATTTTGTCTTCCAATATATATTTTTTCTTTTTCCAGTTCATATTCTCTATTCATAAAGGGATAATTAAAAACAAGTTTAGCCACGTATTTCACCCTTTTTTATAATCTTTATTATAATTGAAATTCCTCCTATTATAAATATTAAAATTGCAATAATTTGAGTTGGATAAAGTCCAAATGATGTCTTTTTAAGGTCGCCTCTTAAGAAATCAATAAAATACCTTATTATAGAAAAACCTATTAAATAAGAAGAAAATAGGTAACCTTCTCCTTTTTTAACTTTTTTAGAAAATTTTTTTAAAATTAAAAAAAGAATTAAATAGGAAAATGAATAATAAAGTTCGGTAGGATGAACTTTCTTATCAAGAAAAGGGAATTTTACTCCAAGAAAAATTTCTGTTTCTTTTCCATAACAGCATCCGTTTAGAAAACATCCTATTCTACCTATTGCCTGTCCGAGTGGAACATAAATTGCCATTGTATCAAGGATTTTAACTGATGAAAAGTTTTTTAATTTAGAAAATATAACAATAAAAATTAATGAAAAAAGAATTGCTCCTTCAACTGCAAGTCCGCCATTTCTTATTTTGATTATTTCAATAGGATGAAGAATATAATAAAAAATATTTACAAGAACATGTAAAAATCTTGCTCCAATTATCCCTGTGAATACTGTCCAAAAAACCAACTGTGAGATAAATTTTTCATTATAACCTTCTTTTTGACATTCTTTTTCAAATAATGTTATTGAAATAAAAAGAGCAATAGCAACAAGGATTCCATACCAGTATATAACAAAATTCCCAATTCTTATAAAAACTGGATGCATTTTATTCCTTCAAATACTTTATTAAAAATAGTATAACACCAATAGATATAAATGTATCAGCAAAATTAAAAACAGGCCAAAAATGTAAATTTATAAAATCAATTACATATCCAAATTTTATTCTATCAATTAAGTTTCCTGCTGTCCCACCAACTATTAAACCCAGAGAAAATTGATGATATTTATCTGTTTTTTTTAATTTTAAAATTGCAAGAAAAATGAAAAAAATTGCAATAAAAGAAAAAATTATTATAAAAATTCTTGTTTTTTCATTACAGAATAAACCAAAAATAATTCCCTGGTTTTTGACAAAAGTAAGAGAGAAAAAAGATGTAATGTCTAAATTTCCCTTAAATTTTTTCAGGAATTTAACTATAAAATATTTGGTAATCTGATCAAAGAAAAGAGTTGAAAATAAAGTTATAAAAAAAGTTTGAAAAGAAAATTTATATTTCACTTTTTTTCTCTTTCTGTTTGACACTTTATGCAGTATCTTGCATATGGAATTGCTTTTAACCTTTCTTTTGATATCAGTTGACCGCAGTGTTCACATTTTCCATAAGTGCCGTCTTTAATCTTTTTTATTGCGATATTAATTTCATTAAGTAATTTACTTTCAGAGTTAGAAAGTCCAACTTCAAGGTCTTTTTCAAATTCATCAGTTCCATAATCAGCAATATGAGTAGGTATCCCTCTTTCTCCTTTTTCAATTACTTCTCTTGCATATGACAAATTCTTAAAAATTTTTTCTTTTTCTCTTTCAAGTAAATTAAGAAAATATTTCTTTTCTTCTTTTTTCATATAGTTTCTCCTTAATTTATAAATCAAAAATTATTGTTGTTTTGTATTTATCATCAATCTTTTCTATATTTAAATTATGATATGTGGCTGCTTTAACCTCTTTTTCTATCTTTTCAATTTTTGCCATTTTTAGTTTTACAAACAGGTTATATTCACCATTTTTGAAATATATTTTTATTTTTTCAATTTCCCCTGAGATTTTTTTTGTCTCCATATAGTATAATATTTCATTCAGGAATTTAACAAGTAAATCTTCAATTTTTTCAGATTTAAGAGATATTTCAAGACAATCTACTTTTCCGTTTGATTTAACTCCCATTATTTTATAAAGTCCTTTTAAAGAATTAATAAAAACTTCCTCCAATGTACTTCCTCTAACAGTTATCCCAATATCAGCTGTATGATTTATGATTTCAATATTTTTATTCTTCATTTTCTTTTCCCACTTTTGTTATATCTGTTATTTCATCATCGGGTGGAAGATTCATAAGTTTCACACCAATAGTATTCCTGCCAACATTTCTTATATCAGAGACCTTAATTCTTATAATAATTCCCTTTTTAGTTGTTATAATTATTTCATCTTCATCATAAACAAGTTTTGAACCTACAACTTCACCGTTTTTACTACCGACTTTTATATCTATAATTCCTTTACCGCCTCTATGCTGAACTTTATATTCTTCTATTAATGTCCTTTTTCCATATCCTTTTTTGCATACAGTTAATAAAGAGATATTTTTTTCTTCTGGTTTGACAATTTCACACCCCACAACTTCATCGTCTTTTTTCTTAAACCTTATTCCTATAACTCCAACTGCATTTCTTCCAACAGGTCTAACTTCTTTTTCAGGAAACCTGATACTTAAACCATATTTAGTGCTTAAAACTATATGATTATTTCCATCAGTAAGTTTAACATCTATAAGTTTATCTCCTTCTTTTAAATCAATACCTATTATTCCTCCTTTTCTGGGTTTACTATATTTTTCAAGAGAGGTCTTTTTTACTAAACCATTTTTAGTAATCATAATTAGAAATTTATCTTTTGAAAATTCCTTAACAGGTATTACTGCAGAAATTTTCTCTCCAGATTCAATTTTTAAAAGATTTATAATTGGTTTACCTTTTGATTGCCTGCTACCTTCAGGAATTAAATAACCTTTCAACCAGTAAACCTTACCTTTATCTGAAAAAAATAAAATTGTATCAGTGGTTGAAGTTAAAAGAAGATGCTTTATAAAATCTTCCTCTTTTGTTGAAGCACCTACCAATCCTTTGCCTCCTCTTCTTTGTCTTCTGAAGGAATTAAGATTTGTTCTTTTTATATATCCCTCATAAGAAATCGTTACAACGATATCTTCAGGCCTTACAAGATCAATATCTTCAAATTCTTCTATACCTTCAACAATTTCTGTTCTCCTTTCATCTCCAAACTTTTCCTTAATTGATAAGAGTTCATTTTTTATTATTTCCTTAATTTTTTGAGGATCCTCAAGAATTTCTTTGTATTCTTTTATTTTTAATTCAACTTCTTCTCTTTCTTTTAATATTTTTTCTCTCTCAAGTCCTGTTAATCTTGAAAGAGGCATACTTAAAATTGCATTTGCCTGTATTTCTGTAGTTTTAAAAGTTTTAATTAATTTTTCTCTTGCTTCGTCAACATTTTTAGAATTTTTTATTAAATCAATAACTTTATCAAGATTATCAAGGGCAATAATTAAACCAAGAAGGATATGATGTCTTTCTTCTGCTTTTCTTAAATCATATTTAGTTCTCTTTATCACAATTTCTTTTCTGAAGTCAATAAAAAGTTGAAGCATTTCTTTCAGATTTAAAAGGCGTGGTTGTCTGTTAACAAGTGCAAGATTTATAATTCCATAGGATGTTTGTAATTGTGTATGTTTATAAAGTTGGTTTATTATAATATCAACATTTTCACCTTTTCTTGTTTCAAGAACAACCCTGATACCACTTTTGTCTGATTCATCCCTGACTTCAGTTACTCCTCCTATTTTTCCATTTTCAATAAGATTTGCAATTTCTTCTACAAGATTTGATTTATTCACTTCAAAAGGAATTGTCTTTATTACTATATTTACCTTATTTTTTTCTTCTTCAATATCAACATGTCCTCTTAAGATAATTATACCTTTTCCTGTATGATATGCATTTTTTATTCCCTCTCTTCCGCATATCATACCACCTGTCGGAAAATCAGGGCCTGGTAAAATTTCCATTAATTCATCAATTGTTATTTCAGGATTGTCAATTAATTTGACCAAAGCATTTACAACTTCAGATAAATTGTGAGGGGGTATATTTGTAGCCATTCCAACCGCTATTCCTGAAGAACCATTTATAAGAAGATTTGGGATTTTGCTTGGTAGAACAGTTGGTTCCATTAATGATTCATCAAAGTTTGGAACAAATTCAACTGTCTCTTTTTCAATATCTGCGAGCATTTCCATTGTAATTGGAGCAAGCCGTGCTTCTGTATATCTCATGGCTGCAGGAGGGTCTCCATCAATGGAACCAAAATTTCCCTGTCCTTCAATTAAAGGATATCTAAGAGAAAAATTCTGTGCCATTCTTGCAATTGCTTCATAAATTGGTGCATCTCCATGAGGATGATATTTACCCATAACTTCTCCAACTATTCTTGCAGATTTTTTAAAAGGTTTTCCCGGTTCCAGCCCAAGTTCAAGCATTCCATATAAAATTCTCCTGTGAACAGGTTTTAGTCCGTCTCTTATATCAGGTAATGCCCTACCAATAATAACACTCATTGCATAATCAAGATAAGATTCCTTCATTTCTTCTTCAATTCCTACAGTTACTATTTTTTCTCCTTCCATAATCACCTCTTTTTAAATATCAAGATTTTTTACCTCTCTTGCATATTTTTCAATAAATTCTCTCCTCGGTTCAACAACTTCGCCCATTAGAACTGTAAATATTTCTTCTGCTTTTATAGCATCTTCAATAGTAATTTTTTTCAATCTCCTTGTTTGTGGGTTCATTGTTGTTTCCCAAAGTTGTTCAGGATTCATTTCTCCAAGTCCTTTATACCTCTGAATTGTAATTCCTGTCTTTTCCTTCTCTTTTATCTTCTCATATATTTCAACAATTGATACTTTTTCTTCCTTTCCTTTATCGTCTTTTATTACAAATATTTTTTCAAATATTTTATCAAATTTTATTTTTAATTCTTCCAATTTTTTAAATATTTTTTGTAATTCTTTGGTTTCGTATATTTCAATGAGTTTATATCTTTTGTCATTTTTAGAAAAAAGGTCAAATTCTTCACCCTTTTTATTTAAATAGGCAGATACCTCTTCTTCATCTGTTAAAAATAATTTTTCATCACCATATACCAGAAAATATGAGGGCATTTTTTTATTTTTTTTATAGAAAGCAAGTATTTCTTTAATATCAATCCCTTTTAATGCTAATGTCTTTATTATTTCTGAAAACTTTTTGCTTATTTCAAAAAAAGTTTGAATATGTTCACTGAATTCAGTCAATTTTGAATCATAACTTAAAAAGAGTTTTATTCTTTCTTCTGCAAATTGAACAAGTATTTTATCAAGTTCACTGTCTGTCTCTATATAGAATTCTTTTTTGCCTTTTTTTATTTTATAGAGTGGTGGCTGCGCTATATAGACATAACCATGCTTTATTAAATCTGTCATTTGTCTGTAAAAGAAAGTCAACAGAAGTGTTTTTATATGTGCTCCATCCACATCTGCATCAGTCATTATTATGATTTTATGGTACCTTACTTTGCTTATATCAAAATCATCTCCTACGCCTCCTCCTATAGCACTTATTATTGTTTTTATTTCATCGTTATTAAGAACTTTTTCAAGAGATGCTTTTTCTGTATTAATTATTTTCCCTTTCAAAGGTAAGATTGCCTGGAAAATTCTTTCTCTTCCCTGTTTTGCACTACCACCTGCAGAATCACCTTCAACTATAAACAATTCTCTTTTTTCAGGTTCTTTTATTGTGCAGTCAGCAAGTTTACCTGGCAAAGCACCTGTTTCCAGTAATTTTTTTCTTGTGAGTTCTCTTGCTTTTCTTGCTGCTTCTCTTGCTTTTGCAGTTGCAATACATTTATTTAAAATTTCTCTCCCTGCTTCAGGATTTTCTTCAAGAAAAGTTAAGACACTTTCATAAATTATACTTTCTACAATGAATCTTACTTTTGAATTTCCGAGTTTTGCCTTTGTTTGACCTTCAAACTGGGGTTCTGGTAATTTAACTGCAATTATACCTGTTAATCCTTCTCTTACATCTTCACCTGTTAGAGTCATATCGCCAAGAAAGTTATTGTTTTTTCCATATTCATTCAATGCTCTTGTTAATCCACCCCTAAATCCTGTTAAATGGGTTCCTCCTTCTTTTGTGTTTACATTATTCGCAAAAGAAATGACAGTTTCACTATATCCGTCATTATATTGGAAAGCTGCATCAACCTCAATATCTTCTTCCATTTTTTTTACATAAAAAGGTTTAGGATGAAGCACTTTTTTATTTTTATTTAGATATTCTATAAAGGAGATTAATCCCCCTTCAAATTTAAATTCTTCTTTTATATTTTTTCTTTCATCTGTAAATGTAATTTTTACACCAGCGTTTAAAAAAGCAAGTTCTTTAAGCCGTGCAATCAAAATATTCTCGTCAAAAACAATTGTTTCAAAAATCTCCTCATCTGGTTTAAACGTTACTTTTGTTCCTGTTTTTTCTGTTTTTCCTATTACTTTTAAAGGTGTGATAGGTTTTCCTCTTTCATATTTTTGATAATATACTTTCCCATCTCTTTTTACTTCTACTTCAAGATATTCTGAAAGAGCATTTACAACAGAGACACCTACACCATGTAAGCCACCGGAGACCTTATATACTTTTTTATCAAATTTACCTCCAGCATGAAGTGTGGTTAATACAACTTCTACTGCTGGTTTTTTTTCTGTTTTATGGATATCTACAGGAATACCTCTCCCATTATCTTCTACTGAGACAATATTATCTGAATAAAGAGTTACATTTATTTCATTACAGTATCCTGCCATTGCTTCATCTATACTATTATCAACAACTTCAAATACAAGATGATGGAGGCCTCCTGTTGAAGTATCTCCAATATACATTGCAGGTCTTTTTCTGACCGCCTCTATTCCTCCAAGAACCTGTATTGTTGATGCGTCATAAGAATTTGTGTCAATCTTTTTATTTTCCATTTAAAAAACCTCCATTTAGCGAAAAATTTTATCATTTTTTTAATTATCTGTCAAAATAATTTACAGTTTTAAATGAAGGTAATAAAAGGATTTAAATTAATTTTTTGTAAATTTCTTTTAATTTTTCATTTGTTTCAGGGTCTTTCAATTCACAATTTATTTCAAGAAGTGGTTTTAATACAAATTCCCTTTTTTTATATTCTGGATGGGGTATTTTAAGTTCTTTCGTATTTATTATTTTTTTGCCATAAAAAATTATGTCAAAATCAATTTCTCTTGCCTCTCCCTTTTTATGAGGAAATTTTCTACCTATTTTTTTTTCTACACTCTTTAATTTTTCTAAAAGAAACTCGGGAGACATATTTGTTTCAACTTCTATAGCACCATTTAAAAAAAACTCTCCTTCAACATTAATAGGTGGATTTTCAAAAAAACTTGATATTTTTTTTATAATAAGAAACTTTTCAATCTCCTTTAATCCCCTTTTTATGTTTTCTATTTTTTCCCCTTTATTACTTCCAATACCAATATAAACTTTTTCAAATTTCATTCAATAAAAGATTTAAATAAAATTGATGGATTTTTATATTTTCTTTTTGTTTTTTTCTTGAAATTTACTGCAAGAAAAAGACAGAGAGTTTTATCATACTCGTAATTTTCATTCATGAATGGGTCAAAAATGAAAAGAAATCTTGCATCTTCTAAATTTAATATTTTTTTTAAAATTTCTCTGGTAAATGCTTCAAAATTTTTAACCCAGATTGATGGGGTATCACCTGGATTAAGAATAAAATCAAACCAGTAAAAAGAATCATCTTTTATATCAGAAAATTCATTTATCTTTTCAATATCAAAAAATATTCTCAAGCCATCAATAGTTTTAAAATCTGAAAAATAAAATGTATTTTTTTTAATTTTCTGAGAAAGAGGAATTTTTTCTTTGAATTTTCCCATACCATAGAGATATAAAAAATTAGCAACAGGTTCGTTTAAATCCATTCTTACTTCATTGATTGGATTTGAATTTAAAATTTTAGATGAATTTTCCATAAGTTTATCAATAATTTCAAAATTTTCTTTCTTAAATTTAACTTCTTCAATGTTTTTACCTTTGATTTTATTCGGGAATTTATTGTTTAAAAAGGGTAAATCTTTTGAGATTCTTAGAATTATATCATTTTCAAAAGTAAAAAATTCAAAACTTTGATTTTCTTTTTTAATTTCTTCAATAAGTTTTTGTTTCTCTTTTATGTTTAAATTTATATCTGTTTCAATTATCTTATTCTCATATACTGTTAAAAACTGACTAAGAAAAAATATATTGTCTTTTCCTGAAGGGATTGAATATTTTAAAGACCTTATAAATCCTTCTCCTGGAAAAGAACCTTCTGGATAAAAAAAATAAAAATAACTTTTTTCAATTGTTTTATCAAGTAAAATATAACCCCATTCTCCCTTTTCCATAAATGATTCAAAGTTTTCCTTTTTTGCATAATCAAATAATGTCTTTTGTCCTCTTTTTTTAAATAATTCTAAATAACCATGGAGTGCAAAAAGAATATATTTCATTTCTATTCAATATTCTTAAAAATTCTGTCAATATTTTTTAAGAGTTCATCAATATCAAAAATTTTTTCAAGTTCTTTATCATTTAAATATTTTTTTATAAAATCATCATTTTTTGCAATCTGACAGAAATCTTCTTTCTCATTTATTGACTTAAAAGATATCTTCTGTATTCTTTCATATGCTTCCTTTCTTGAAACGCCTTTTAAAACAAGAGAATTTAACAATTTCTGGGAAAAATAGACATTATTAAGAATTTCAAGATTTTTTTTCATATTTTCAGTTTTAATTTCCATTCCATCTATTATTTTTATAAGGAGATTAAGAATATAATCAAGAAGTATTGTTGATTCTGGCAAAATAATTCTTTCTGCAGATGAATGACTTATATCCCTTTCATGCCATAAAGCAACATTTTCAAGAGCAACATTAACATTTTTCTTAATTACCCTTGCAAGACCACAAACCCTTTCGCATAAGACAGGATTTCTTTTATGAGGCATTGCTGATGAACCTTTCTGACCTTTTCCAAATGGCTCAAAAACTTCTGATATTTCTGTCTGCTGGAGTAATCTTATCTGTAAGGCGATTTTTTCACAGGAAGAAGCAATAATTCCACATGTAGCAATGAAATAAGCATATCTATCCCTTGAAATAATCTGAGTTGAAAATCTTTCACTTTTTAAATTAAACTTATTACAGACATATTCTTCTACTTCTGGCTCAACATTAGAAAAGGTTCCAACTGCTCCTGAAATTTTTCCAACACTTATCTCGTCTATTGCTTTTTCCATCCTTTCTTTATTTCTTAAAAATTCAAAATACCATGTTCCAATTTTAAAACCTAAGGTTATTGGTTCTGCATGAATTCCATGTGTTCTTCCAATCATAACAGTATCCTTATATTTAATTGCCTTCTCTTTCAAAATTTTCAGCAATTCCTCAATATCATTTAAAATTAATCTTCCTGCCTCTCTTAAAATCAAAGAAAATGATGTATCAATAATGTCAGATGAGGTGAGACCAAAATGAATATATTTACCTTCCTCTCCAGTAGTTTCACTCACCTGTTCAACAAATGCAATAACATCATGATTTGTAATCTTCTCTATTTCATTTATCCTTTCAATATCAATTTTTGCTCTTTCCTTAATTTTCTCAACATCATCTTCTGGTATTACTCCAATTTTACTCCAGCCTTCCAAAGCAGCAATTTCAACTTCAAGATATTTTTTAAATTTATTTTCCTCACTCCATATATCTGCCATCTCCTTCCTTGTATATCTTGGAATCATAAAAACCTCCTTTGAAAAATTATATATTAAAATCTCTTAACTTTCAAATATATATTATTCCCAAAAAATCTATCTAACTCATTGATAATCATACACTTGCGAACATCGGAGGTTAACAAAAGGTTAGTAAGTAAGGAAAAATCGGAAAACAAGATATAGAAGTAACAAAAATAGGAAAATTGAAAGGTATAAAGGAAGATAGATGATTATCAAAATTATTAAAGCAACAAGAACTGGTGAAATAAAAAGAAGTATGAAATATTTTTTTGTTTCCTTTAAATCTTTTTTAATTGACTTTAAAATTTCTTTTTCCTCTCCACAATTTCTACATTTTTCATCTTCTTTTAAATTTGTTTCGCCACAATTTTTACAAATCCATATAATTCCTTCTTTAATTTTCTGTTCCCTTTTTGCTATCTGTAATTTATTTTTAATCACTGGTAAATCTTTTATCTTATACGCTATTTCATAAAATTTTACTGCTTCTGAATAGTTCTCATTTTTAAAATAATAATCTCCAAGTTCAACATACGCTTTAAAATTATTCGGTTGCTGTTCTATTATTTCCTTTAATTCCTTTAATCTTTTTTCTTCCATCTCTTTTGTCATTAAGTCCTCTTTTTTCTTATTTAAAAAATTTATAATTGCAAAACCAAGAAAGGGGATAAATATTGAAATTAAGGTTAATTTCCAGACCATTAAAAAGATACTTAAACCAAAAAGAATAGAAAAGATTAAAATTTCGGTTGGTGTTATATCTTTTTCTAATATTCTATCAAATACAAAAAAATAAAATTCAATTCCAAGAACTATCAAAATAAAACCAATTTTAAGTCCTGCAAAATACCCTGCTCCATAGTCAATCATCTTTTAAACATTTTCAGTCCATTTACCATATTATAGTATTCTTCAATTTCTGATTGCTGTAAAATTCTATCAAAAATTATTATTTCATCTAAATAAATTTCTTCTCCCCACTCAAAACCGAAGGACAACTTTGAAATTCCATCATTCTCATTCAACTGTCTTGTCAATGTCCATTTCCCGAATTTCTTTCCATCATGATATAATTCTATCTCTGTCCCATTTGAAATTTTGCATATTGTATTATGCCATTTTTTACTTTTTAAATCCAGAGCAGACATTATGTCAAAATGATATATTCCATTTATATTTTCCATTCCATTTCCAAAATAATAAACTTGAAAAATACCTGCTGGTTTTTTTAATGCACACCAATTATCTCCTCCGCCACCCCTTACAAAACAAGAAATAAAACCTTTACCTTGAAAATTAAAAATTCCAAAAGACCCTCCTTCTTTATGGTCTTCTTTTAAAGCCCACCATAGAGAAATTGTAATTGGATTATGGGGAGATAATGTTTTACCTTCAAGAATAACTCCATCCTTCCAGTTAGAAGATGATAGATACCCTTTTCCAAAAAGCCCTTCATTAATATGAGATGGGTTTAAATTTTCTTTTAAATTCCATTGATTTATTTTTGCTTTTCCATCAGTTTTCTCAAAATCATTATAATAAACTACATTCCCTTTGATAGATTCTGGAACCGAAGCCTCTTCACCAAAAATACTCATACTTAAGAAAAAAAGACATATAATAACCATTTTTTTCATAATTCACCTCCTTATTCAATGTTTAAAATTCTGAAAACTTTTAAATCATGTTTTTTTATTTTTAATAAGAAACTATTTTTTTCAACAGGGACTTCCTCATTTGTATCAATATCTATGACTTTATATTTTTTAAATCCAAGTATATCTGGTATTATATTTACTTTTTCTTCTAAATCATTTTTTGCATAAGAAACAACAGCATAAAATGCTTCCTTTCCAGGGATTGAATAAACAATTCCAGGAAGGTCATTATTTTCACAGTATACAGGTTGTTTCCTTTCATCCCAGTATCTATATGCCACCATATTTTTTTCTTTTGCCATATCAAGGAATGGTTCTCTATATTTTTTCCACAATTCACCAAGCCCTTTAACCCATGTTGAAACAGGTCCAAGCAAATCATGAACTAAAGTAACTCCAATAAATGTTTTCTGTGTCCATGGGTCATCTGCAAGTTTTCCATGGTTTCCAAGTAAAACAGGTCATGTTCCTGAAAGTTCTCCTGTTGAAACAAGTAGGATATATTCTCTTGAAAATCTATTCTGAACATCCCCTTCTGAATATTTCCATTCCCAGTCATACTGAACTGTTGCAAAAGAATATAATGGAAGAATCTGCGTGCTTGTCATATGAACCATTGTTATTGGCTCCATCCCAAGTTCATTCATCATTACAAATGTTCTCTTTACCAGTTCTCTCAATCCCCATAAACCAATAGATGGCATTATACTTCCATCCTCTTTTTTATAAGCAGAGGTCATCATAGTATTATATGAAGGAGCGAAGAAGTAATTATCCCAATAAACACCTTTATTATTTGCTATTTCAAACGATTTCTTATACCACCATAATGCATGGTCAATATATGAATCAGTTGGAACTATTTTTATTTCCCATATTCCTTTATCTCCTCTATATGGATTGTAATCAGAAAGACACCATTCATCCATAAAAGTTTGGAATTCTTCTGCAGCAGCAAAGGATGCTCTATTATAATAAAATACCATCGTTGTTCCATATCTTGCTCTTAAATTATATCTAACATGTGCTATAAAAGAATCTACTCTTCCCTTCCCATAAGGTTCAAAATATTTCTTCCCTCTTTCAATAACGCTATTTATTTCTTCATCTGTGAGTTGTCTTTTATTTCCTTCCTTTAACATTTCCCATAAATACATATCTTTTCCAGCAGGATATACGCTTCCACAATCACCAAGAGCAAACCAGTTTATATCAGTTCCAAGTAGAGAAAACCTTTCAGTAAACCACCTGTGACGCCATCCTTTCAATCTTGGTTTTACCGGAGCAGCAAGAATTCCAAATGTTATTGTTTGAGGTTTTGTTATTACTCTTGGTTTATTTATTAAATTTATCTGCAATTTTAATGTATCCTTTTCCCTTACCAACTGTAAATTCGGTTTTTGGTTATCCCAGGCCCATCCTTTATCATTTTCAGCAAACCAACTTATTCCTCTTTTTGGATTACCAAGAAAAATATAGGTACAGAAATTTTTCGGGAAACTTGAGGGCTGTATTTTGGTTGCATCCCATATAACACCTTCTCCTTCTGGAATATAACATGTTAATATTGGAGACCTTATTCCATCAGACATAGCATGCATTAACTTTGCCACTTCATTTTTTAAAGGTATTTCAAGAATCATTTCATCTATCTTTTTTTCACATGGATTTAAAGTAAGGTCTATTTTCAACATACCATCATAATCAAGAGAAGAAATGGAATTACAGGATAAATTACCAATATTAAATTTACTCTCAATTATAACTCTATCAGGTGAAACTTCTTTATATTTAATAATACCTTTATCTGGTTTTACCTCTTTCCCTTCGGTTTTCATTTTATATGTCATTTCTCCTGCGAGTATTTCTTTCTTTGTTATCCTTTCCTGGTCTTCTGTTATAACTGATGATAATAATCCAAGATTATTAACCGTATATTCCTTTAAAACTGTAAATAATTTATTTCCTTCTTTTTTTATGGGCTTAAATGGTGGATAAACCTTTCTTGATTTTCCAAGATTGTTATTTTCCCATTCAAATACCTTTCTTTCAAACTTCTTTACTATTTCTCCTTCAGGTACATTTTCTCCCTTTAATTTCATTGAAATTTCATATTTCCCATTAAGAGATGGCATATCAAAAATTTTTTCACATTTTCCATCTTTAAATTCATCCTTATTAAATTCAAGTTCTTTTATAATTTTTTTACTTTCCTCTTCTCTTATAACAAAATTTACTTTCTCAACTTTTCCCTTTACCCTTGATATATCCGATAATATTTTGATTTTGTTAAGGTATGGGTAATAGGCAAACTGGAAATCACATGGCGGCAATTCAATTTTTTTTGTCTGCCATTTTTCCTTTTTGGTTTTCCAGTTTTCCCACCAGTAATTTCTTGAAAAATATATCTTTTTCTCATCCGAAGATAAAATATTTGTGTCAAGTTCAAATTTATTTGTTACATTATCACTAACCTTAATAACAAAATTTTTCGCTTCTTCCGGTAATAAAACAATTTTCTCTCTTTCGGTAATTTCAGGCATAACATCCCTTTTCAAAATCAAATTACAACTCAATTCAACTTTTTCTTTACATGGATTATAAATTTCAACATTGTATTCAATATCTCCAAAAACAGGGTCTTTTAAATGTTTCTGTCTTACAACAATCCCATTCTTCTCTGAAAATTCAAAAATAATCTTATTTTTTGCTGTAAAATTATATCCTTCCTGACCTATTGAAGCCCATGACCATGGTTGTTTATAATCCCTGCATATATTGAACATCCATTTACCATCTGTTATTTTCCTGTTTTTAACAAGATTTTTTAAAGGTATTTCTATTTCACAATGCCAGAAATTTCCATGAAATCCATTTGATATTTTATAATTACCATTCCAACCATAAAAATCCTCCTGTTTTACATTTCCTCTTGGATGTGTCAGATAATAAATATGTCCAATTGAATTGCATAACATCTGAAAAGTTACTCCGTCATCTTCTCCAGGAAAAGGGTCAATCCAGACCTCAACAGCATCATCAAAAACTATTTTTTCTGTATCTCCTTTTACATTTTTCAGTATTTCTCCTTCTTCAGGTAATTCTGAAATTATGCCAACATAAATGTTTTCATTTGTTGCGCCTATATAACCAATTGTCCTTCTTGGCTCAAGTTTGCCAGTCCATGAAAAACCATCAAATCTAATTGCTTCTTTCCATTCATTTTCATCAATATAACCATTTATCTCAGGCGCTTTTTTCATAACAGGTAATACATAAAAATCATCTGCAAATAAAAGAGAGGCAAGACCTAAAAAAATAAGAACTTTTTTCATTTTGACCTCCTTTCAATTTTTAAAATTTTAACTCCATAAGGTGAAGGCAACTTTAATTTAAATCTTAAATTTTCTATTTTGCCTATATTTTCATCTGTTTCTGCATCAAAAATATCAAATCCATCAAAATCTTTATTTTTCACCTCTACATCTACTTCTTCCTCATTTTCTGACCAACTTGAAAAAACAATAATCAAATTTTTATCCTTTTCCAGAACAATCCATTTAACATTCTCATTATTTAAATTTATAAATTGCTCTTCTTCCCAGTAATTATGAATTTTAACATTTTCTTTTCCATATCCAAAATCGCTTATTATCTTTTCCCATTTATTATTTTCCCTCTGTATTTCATGAACCATTCTCATTCCCCATTCTACTTTCTGTCTTATTTCCTCCGGCTGTTTCTTTAAAATTTCATTATTATTTCCGCTTACAGGATATAAACTTAAAGGATAATTTCCAATTTGAAGTCCTATTGTCTCTGTCCTTAACCAGTCGGGTGAAAATGGTTTATTATTCCCAAGTTCATGGTCTAAATTCGCAGTTCCAAAAGTATGAACGGGTAAAACAAGTGTATTTGTCATATGTAAAACCCATTCAAGTGGTTCCTTTCTTATTTTTCTCCAGTAGCACAATTGATTATAAACCCTTTTCTGATACTCTCTCTGATTCCATATAATTACACACGGCTGTATCTTTCCATCTACAATATAGGCATCTGTTGTTTTCCAGTTATATGAAACCTTTAAATATGTATTATCCCAGTATAGACCAACTCCTCTTTTCAACCACTCATTTGCATACCAGACACCAAAATCCTGATAACTTTTTATAAAATTTACTCCTGCGCTTGGATTTGCGTGTCCTTTTCTCAATATATCTTCAGTAGGCCATTCCCTTTTATATAAATACGGGTCAAGAGTCCATTCATCCTGATATGTTCTCCATTCATTTCTTATAACACTTGCACCCATCTCTTCCTGATATACTGTTATTGGTTTATCCGGACCAACACCTGCACACCTATTTGCAAAATGTAGAACATTACTTAACCATTCCCATGTTCCATAAGTTGGAGGTGGATTATATTTTTTATTATATTCTTCAAACCATTTTTTCAATTCTTCATCTACTTTACCTTTATATCTTGCTTCAATTATTTTATCAACGATTTCCCAGTCATCTCTGTAAGGTCCCTGATATGAACAGTGAAGTCCTCCCCATGGTGTTACTGCAAGTCCTCCTGGAATATATGGTAATTTTTCTCTCCATTTTTCTGGCATTGGTTTTGTTGGACTTGCCTGTAATCCAAATACAAGTTTTGTTGGTTTTTCAAGTATTATTGGTATATTTATTAAATAGACCCTTAAAATTACTTTTCCATCCTTTCTTTCTATTTCCTGAACTGGTTTTGTTTCATTTGGTTTTTCATAATTTTTTTCTGTTATATATCCTTTATCATTTTCTCCAAACCAGCAAATCCCTCTTTCCTCTTTTCCAATCCATATATAGGAAACAAAATTATTTAACCATGTATAATGTCTTTTCGCTTTTCTGCTATCCCATATTATTCCATCTCCTTCAGGTAATTTTCCAGAATAATTTATCCTTAAACTATCTGCTATCTCATGGAATAAACTTGCTTCTTTTTCTTTAACCGGTATTTCAATATATAAACTTTCAATTTTTTCTTTTATATCCCCTGGTTCTATTTCCATTTCAACTCTCATACATCCATCATATTCTATTTTTGAGAGTGTTTTTATTTCAATCTGATCTGATATTGCACTCGCCTCATATGAACAATAAGTATTTTTTTTCTCTATAAATTTACCTTTCAAACTAATCCATTTTATTTCTCCTTTTTCTGTTTTCCCTTTTATCTTTATTGGGTCTGCAAGTATATTTCTTCCTTTTGCTATAACTTCATCCCATAGACCAAATCCATTCATCTTATATTCTCTCAAAACAACCTTTACTTTATTTCCTTCAACTTTCACTGGCTCAAATGGTGGTGGAACCTCTTCTGTTATTCCAAGATTATTATTCTCCCAGACAAATTTCTTCCTTATAAATTCTTTTTTATCTGCATCTTTATATTCATTTTCTCCTTTTATTTTTACATAAAGAAAAACATCATATTTACCTTCAGGAATATCAGGAGTATTTACAAATTTTTCTTCATCACAGTAGTTCTCCTCTATTTTTATTATCTCCTTTCCTTTCTCATCTTTAACCAGAATCCTTATTTTTTCTATCTGCTCTTTTTCAGGAATTACTTTATAATAGAATTTTTTAAGTCCCGGCATAATCTGGAAGTTCAATTTTGCTATCTTTTCTTTTAAATCCTTCTTTAATTTTGTCTGGTCTCTATATCTGTAATAACAATTTAAAACTTCTTCTTCTGTTAATGCAAAATCGTATAAGTAAATCTCATCTATAATTCCATTTCCAAATCCAATCTCATTTGTAAATCCATTGTTGAATTTACTTTTTATTGAATAAGCATTACTTTCTGCAACCTTCTCGCCATCAATATATATCTTTATTTCCTTATCCTTCCATGTTATTATAAACTGATACCATTTGCCCTCATAAACATCTATATTAATTGGACAGGTAACAAAATGTAATGAACCATCATCTTTTCTAAAACATAAGGAAAGGGGTTGATGAGGAGTTCCTCCATTGAATATATAAAAAGTAAATCCCCAGCCAGTCCATACAAAACCAACATTCCAGTCAGACCAGTTATTTATTCCATATGGATAAACCCAGAATTCAACACTCCCTTCTTCAAAATTTAGAATTTTATCACCTGTTACTCTTATATTCCCTCTATATCCTTTTCCTCTAACTCCATCCAAATACTCTCCATCCTTCAATATAACTCTAATTTTTTCTTTATCGCATATTTCTGGATTTTCATTTCCATCAAGCGGTAAGTATAAAAATGGTTTATGTCCTTTTAAAAAATATGGTTCTTTTACTGGTATCTCTTTCTTTTTTTCAATATCAGTCCAACTTGTATCTTCTTTTTCCCAGAAATTAAATATTTTTTTATGTATTCTTACCTCATCAATTAATCCAGAAAATCCACTATCTCCCTTTTTATTATTTCCAATATAAATATCCCCTTGCTCCTTTTCCTCATCTCCATATACAACTATTCCCTGGCCCCATTCAAGTGTTTTTTTTGTAACTTCCTTTCCATTTAAAAATAATTTCCTGTGAGAAACTGGAAAACCAGCACTTATTCCTGCTATATGGACCCATGTATTTAATGGAATTATACCTTCTGGACTTGATGTAATTGTTGTATTTCCATAATAACAGTTTGTAGTGGTTAAATGAAATGCTCCTTTTGAATCAATATATAATGAAAAACCCTTTGTTTTATCTACTTCTGGATTGTATCTTGCATCTTTATCTACAACTGCCTCTCTATAAACAATATATGCTTTATCTTTTGGATATTTATCCAACTTTATCCATGCCTCTATTGATATATAACCACCTGGAAAAATCTCTGAAGGAATATATTTTACACTACCGTTTCCATTTAATTTCAAACAACCACCAAATTTACCATTTCCTTCATAAAATACTTCTCCTGTTTTTTCAACTGCCTTTATCTTACCTTCATAATCGGAAAAATCATCTTTATTAAAATGAAATAAACCATAAGTATTATCATCTCCTTTATACTCTCTCCAGAATGCTGTCTGCGTTGCAAAAAGCAAATTGAAAAACAATAAAAAAATCAATAATAATCTTTGCATTTTTCCCTCCTAGTTAAATTTGGTTAAAAATATATTATTATATAACTTAAGTTCTTTGAAAAATAAATTTTTAAAAAAGAAAAAGGGAGATGGGAACAACATTTTCCCTGGGCGAAATGGCCCATAAAGGAGTCTGTTTTCTCTCCCTTTAGTCCCATATAGGTTGATTGGGGAATAAAACCCCATCTGAACCGGGAGGTTGGGATAAAGGGAGTTTCCTCTCCCTAAACAAAAGGAGGTGATATTATGAAAAATTTTGATTATTCTATCGGGATAGATGTAAGTAAAGATAATTTCGTTGTCTCTATTATTAAGGAGGACTATTTTATAAAAACTAATCTCTCTTTCTCTATGGATAAGGCAGGTTTTGAAAGTTTCCTCTATTCTACACATCAATTTAAAGATTCTTCTATTTGTGTTTTTGAACCAACTGGAATTTATCATACAAATCTTTTTAATTTTCTCAAAATAAATGGGTATAATGTATCTATGGTTAATCCTTACAAAGTTAAACAATTTTTTAAACTTAAAAAAAGTAAGCCAACAAAAACAGATAATATTGACTCTAAAGTATTGGCTGAATTTGCTCAGTTTAATCAAAATACAACTCAATCTATATCTGAAGAAAAAGAAAATTTTAGACAACTTATAAGAGAAAAAGAAAATATATCTACTCAAATCGCTCAAATTAAATCTGAAATTAAAAGATTGCTTTATCTTCTTTTTCCTGAAATTGTAAGAAATGGAAATGCCTTTTCTTCTGGTATTATCTCTATACTCAAAATCTTTCCATCTGCCTGGGCTATTAAAAATGTGTCTGAAGAAAAATTTATATCCTCTGTTGAAAAATATCTCCCTAAAAAGGGTAAAAGACCCGATCTTAAACTTATTTATCAGATGGCAAAAAATTCTATTGCTTATCACTATCCTCATTATGAAAAAATTCTTAAAATGAAAATAGATTACCTTGCTTTCCTTGAAAACCAAAAATACCAACTTGATCAACTTATTGAAGAGTTCGCTGATAAACTTTATAAAAGAGAAATAGAAATACTTACATCTATCCCGGGAATTGCTAAAAACTCTGCTATATATTTCATAAGTGAAATTATGGATATTAGAAGATTCCAAGATGCTAAAAAACTTATAGGATATTGCGGTCTTGACCCTGTAATAAAACAATCTGGAAAATATAAAGGACAGTGGAAAATATCTAAAAAGGGAAATAGTCACGCGAGAAGAATTGTTTTTATTATGGCCAGTTCCGTTAGAAAAAACTGCCCTTATTTTGAACAATATTATGAGAAAAAAAGAAATGAAGGGAAATCTTATATGGAAGCAGTCATAGCTACTTCTACAAAATTGATTAGAGTTATTTATTCTTTGCTCTTTGAAAACAGGTCGTTTATTTAATTTTCCCATTTTTATTTATATAGTTGACTCCTTTACTCAACAACTATCAATCTTACTCCTCCATTTTCTATACCAAAAATTCCTGGTTTACCAAATTCACCCCATTTATATCTCTTCTCATTTTTATCATAAAATTGACCGAATTCAATTCCTGTTTCAGCATCATAAATTCTTGTTATTTTTTTATTACCATTAATGTCAGGGTTTATTTCAAATTCCACATCTTTATTTTCTCTATTCTGATTTACAACAACAATTACAGATTTTCCCTTTCCTCTGTAAATTGAGGCATATATTCCTTCTGTTTTTATATTTATTAAATTTTTATTTCTCCAGTAAGGTATAAATTCAGCACCATCAAAATATCCAACAAGATTATCAACAATATCAACCATATTTTTGAAATATCTATCAACTCCCCAGAAGTAAGTTCCAATATCATGAAGGAGACACATACCTATTATTGACCTTCCCTGTTTTCTAATCTGTTCATTTGTTCCTTCAGGTCCTCTTGTTGCAAGACGATGTATTATTCCTCTTTTAATTCTGCATATTGCCCTGAATTCATCAACATTCAACTGGTCCATCATTGTCATATCCTCATTATCAATATAAAAATCATTTTCTATATGCCAACTTACCTGACAGAAGGACCAGTCAACATGCATATTATTTATCCACCATGGTGTTCTTCCAAGTTCATAGCCAATATTATTAAGCCGTTTAGTCAATTTCCTTCTTGTAAAAACATTAAATTTCCTGTAAAACTCTCCTCTTTCCGAGTCATAATCCTTTATAACTCCTATAGAAGAATTATCCCACCAGGTTCCATTAAAAGGAACTTTTGATAATAGTTTATAATGATACCAGACAAAACAATCAGTGAATGAATCTGTCCAGTTTACTCCAACTGTTGTTAAATCTCTATCTGTCTTCCATTCCTTTGTTCCCTGTGAATTTATCCATCCTTTAAATTCTGTCTGGGGTAAAGGTTTCCAGTTTGTTCTAAAGAGCCATTCTCCACCATAAGTATCAAATGCATCAAGACCGAGTCCTGTTAATTCACCAGAACCATAAAGAACAAACATCTGATTTTTTAACCCAACAGAATTGTAAACCTGATTTCTGAAAGCATATAAATGATTTAAACAATCTTTGTTTTCTGTTTTCAATTTTGGCTGCCAGTTTGGTTCAAGAAATACTTTCCTTAATTCTTCAATATCTGTGTCTGTATTTTCAAATCCATCAACACTTCCTCCATAATATCTGTATCCAAATGTATTATGCCCATATTGAAGTTTTCCCCATGCCCATTTTCTTTCATCAGGTATCTGCTTTACCGGGTCAATCAGAAATGCAAAATGTATCTTCCTTGGTTTATCAATCTTTACTTTTTCAGAAATAAAATTTATTTTTAATTCAATATCTCCATTATCCTTTCTGTAAATTTCAACCGCTGATTTTTTATCATTCATTACCCAGTCCCTGTTTTCTTCTGCAAACCACCATAATCCCTTATCTCCATTTCCAACAAAAACAACAGGAACAAAACTCTTCCATTCATAATAAGGAAGTAGTTGACTGCTTTCCCATATAAGCCCTTTTCCATCAGGTAGTTTACCAAAATTATTACCCCTTCTCACATCACCTGCTCTCTGAATATACATTGTATCTGCACTTTTCCATAATGGTATATTTAGGATTAATTCTTCTATTTCTGTTTCTTTTTCTGGCAATATTTTTATTTCAACCTCATACCATCCATCATATTCAAGTATTCCTTTTGTTTTTAAATTTAAATCACCAATTTTACCATCACATTCAATCTCTACTTTCCCTTCACTTTCATTCAATATATTCATTTTTGGATTTTCAATTTTTATTTCTTTTCCATCCTTCTTACCAATAATTTCAACCTTTCCTGTTAAAATATCCTCATATCCAGTTCCACCTGATGCAAGTATTCTTTCAAAAAGGCCATCAGTCCCAATAATATATTTCCTTCCCCAAACTTCAAATTCATTTCCTTTCCTTTTTATCGGCGTATATGGTGGTATTACTTTATCAGAAATTCCAAGTTTATTATTTTCCCATTCATATTTTCTTTTAACAAAATCAATCGTTTTTCTATCAATAACTTTCTTCTCATCAATCAATTCAAATTCTGCTTTATACTCTCCTTCAGAAAGATTTAAATTTTTTAAAATTGTATAGCCCTTTTTATTAACAATTTCTCCTATCTGCTCTCCGTATACCTTCCCTTTTTTATCAATTACTTTTATTTTAAATTTCTTTGCCTTTTCTATTTCCTCTTTTAATCCAAAAAAGTCAAGGTCAACACTCACTTCTGCAACATTATAACTTGGCCAGTATGAAAAATTCCATGAATAATCACCTTTTGGTCTTGTTTCAAGCCATGGTTTTATATGCTGGGCATAAAATTCATCAGTTAATTTTATTATAGGTGAGGAAAAATAATATAGTGACTCTTTCTTTTTCTCCCCATTTTCTTCCTTATAATAAAATGCTGATATTTCTATTAAATTGCCCCTTTCTGTTAAATTTAAATTTCCTTTAAAATTAATTTTTTTTACCTCATCTTTTTTAATTGAAAATTTCTCACCCTTATTGTATATAACACTTCCATTTCCATTAAAAACATTTACATTTATTTCTACCTCATTATCATTTCTACCAATTAACTCAAATTTTAAATCCATATCCCCTTTGCTTATCTCTCCAATATCCTTAAATTTAAAAATTGGTGCATTCCTATCAAAAATAACTTCTCCAAATTTATCCCATGACATCCATGCTTCACCAACCCAGCCAGCAAAATATAAGCCACCAGGTGCATCTGCCCTTAAAAGTTGCAAAACCCATTTTTTACCATCAAGATACTTCTCATCAAATGCTCTTATATCTATTGCAATTTCCATATCCCATTCTTTCTCATTAACTGAACATGCAACTTTACCACAAATTGACCATTCTCCTTCTGTGCCTGGAGTTCCATTATAATACCATTCATCTGAATAAAAACCTTTTGGATTTACCATAATTTTATAAAAACCTATTCCCGGGAAAGTTGCTTTTTCCCTGTTTTTTGCTATCTGTATTTCTGTATGGTCATCCCAGAGAATTAAATAACTCTCATCATTCTGTTTAACTCTTGCCATAGGCCATACACCAGGAGGATTTGGAGAACGCATTGAAATATATAAATATTTATCATCATAACCAACATACCAGTTAACTTGTTGAATTTTTGGAAGTATGGTTTTTAATTGACCTCCAGCAGTTCCCCAACTAACCATTCCTGTTATTTCTGAAAAATCTCTGTATTCTTCATCGCTTATCAATCCATCAATATTTGGTGCATTTTTTACATAGGGAACAATAAGAAAAGGGACTTTCTCAACTGAAAAAATTGTAAAATTTAAAAAAAACAAAAAAATTATAATCCTTTTCATCTTCTCCCTCCTTTTTATTATTTTTCTTTAATATCCTTCAGAATAATACATTGAACCTCTTTCTCCCTCTCCATAACAGACATTTGGTATTTTTCCATAAGGTTGAGGAGTATAGTAAAACCACTTTGTGTATCTATTACCTTCAGGTAAAAACTGATTCAACTTTTGTTTTGTAGATGGTATAAATTCAACATATCCTCCAAGATAAAGCACATTAACACCACCCATTCCTGGTTCTGGATATTTATAACCTCCACCATGATTCCATTTTACCCTTGTAGGTGATGGACCTGCTTGATAACTTACAAATTTATTTCCAAGTTCTTTATGCCAGTAGGGAGCATATCTCATATCTGCCATTATAACTGTTTCCGGAGCATCTCTCACTTTCAAATTAGGTGCATATGCATAGGAACATCTTAAATAACCGATAAGTCCTGTATCAGATTTTACCATCTCTGTTGCTGGACAGATAAATAATTCAGAGTTTTTAATATAGACAGGACCTTCTTTTGGGTCATCTGTAGGGTCAAGTTGTCCGGTTAATATTGAAAGAGACCTTGTGCATGAAACTGGTTTTGAATAACTACCTTCCTTATACCATGGGGCTCCTACCCAATGCCATGTATAATTTGTTTCATTTGTTGTTGGAAACCATCCATCATAATCCTGTGCATACATATGAAGAATCAATCCAATCTGCTTTAAATTTGAAACACAAACTGCAAGTTGTGCTCTCTGTTTTGCCTTACTTAAAGCAGGAAGAATAAGCCCGGCAAGAATCGCAATAATAGCAACAACTACAAGAAGTTCTATCAAGGTAAATCCTCTTTTTCTCATATTATCGCCCCCTTACTTATTTTCAAAAAAACTTTAAAATATAGAAAAATGAACTCCATAAGTGTCTTTTGTAGCCCAGTTAACAAATTCTTCATAATTTATCCAACTTACATGTCCATCAACAAATAAAAAATTGAATCCAGAACCTTTTGTTTTTCCGGGAGTAAATGGATAACCCTGAGGATGAAATGGATACCAGGATGCACCTTGTGCTGGCCAATAACTTGCTCCTCCTACATATCTCCATCCATTTGTATTATAAGGATTATACCATGTTGAACTTCTACCTGTTGCATCACCTGCATAAATAAGGTCTGATTGATTATTTATTATACTTAATTTTCTTGGTGTGGTATAAAAAGAATACCCATTTATTCCTATTGTCTGAAGCCAGAACATTTTATTTCCAACATCAGGATGAAAAGGATTTCTTAATCCATCAAGATATCTCCAATCTCTTGCACCTGTTCTGTATTCAGGTGAAGTAGGACATATCCATAAACTGCATTTATAATTCACATATGGTAATAATACACAAACCCAGGCACCAGCGTCAATACCTCCCACTCTCCATACAGGAATATAATCATTATAATCATTTGCATACATATGAATTGCTTGTCCTATCTGTTTTAAATTATTCTGACATGTAGCCATTCTTGCTCTCTCTCTTGCTCTGCTTAATGCAGGTAATAACATTGCTGCAAGAATCGCTATTATCGCCACCACTACAAGAAGTTCTATCAAAGTAAATCCCTTCTTTTTCATATTCTCACCTCCTTTTTATTGTTCCTCTTATTTTCTCTGGCTGAATTACAACATCTTCAACTTTTTCTCCTTTTTTTATCTTTATAAAATTCTCTATTGCTTTTTCTGCCCTTTCTTTGAATTTGGTATCTATACTTGTTAATTTTGGCTCTGTATATAAACATATCTCTGTATTATCACAACTTATTATTGAAATATCCTCAGGTATTTTTAACCCTTTTTCTTTAATCTCTGAAATAAATGCAACTCCTATTAAATCATTAAAAGCAAATATTCCATCAGGCAATTCTTTCATCTTAAATAATTTTTTTGCAAGTTTTATGCCATCTTCATAATAACCACTGAATTTTTCTTCAATCAATAAACTTACTTCTTTTCCTTTTTTTCTACAATATTCAATAAATCCTCTAACCCTTCCAAAATCTTTCTCCCCTCTTGCAACACACAATTTTTTACATCCTGTTTTTATCAGATATTCTGCTGCTATTTCTCCTGCTTTCTTCTCATCAAAATGGACTGAAGGGATATTATCTATTTTTTCAGTCATCGTCAGGATTTTTAAATATTCTGAATATTTTTTATATCTTTTTTCACTTCCTTCTGTAAAACTTGTAACTATTATTCCATCCACCCTGCCATCAAGCATTAAATTTAAAAATTCTTCCTCTTTTTCTGGAATATTCTCTGTTAAATAAACAACTATCTCATATCCTTTTTTAAATGCATTTTTCTGTAATTCTTCAACAAGATTGGAAAAATAGGGAGTGAATCTCTGGATTATAACACCTCTTGTATTTGTTTGACCTGTTACAAGTTCTTTTGCACTCTTCCTCGGGAAATATTTAATATCTTTTGCTAATTCTAATATTTTTTTCTTTTCTCCTCACTTACAAAAATTCTCTGATTCTCTTTTCTGTTTAATACTGCTGATACGACTGCCTTTGAAACCCCCACCCTCCTTGCTATTTCCCCTATAGTTAATTTGTTTTTCATTTTCGTCTATATTTACATTTATATATTACCTTATTTTTTATTTTTGTCAAGTTTTTTTGTAATTTGTTGATATTCTTTCAAAGGAAAGATTTAAGAGATAAGAAAAAAATGAAATTTAATTTTCTTTATTACTTCATCATCAGTTGAAAAATTAATAAAAATGCCTTCTTCTTTTTTGAACCATATAATTTGTTTTCTTGCATACTCTTTTGTTTTTTTCACTATCATTTTTTTTGTTTCTTCAAGATTATATTTCCCATCAAGATAATCAATTATTTCCTTATATCCAATTGGTGCTTTAAATTTCAAGTCATTCTCAAAACTTTCTTCCCTCAATTTTTTTACCTCATCTATCCATCCATTTTCAAACATTTTTTCTATCCTTTTTTCAATCCTTTCATAAATTTGATTTCTTTCTCTCATTAAAATAAAGTAAAAAATCTTTCCAAAATCATTTAATGTTTTTTCAGGTTTTTGATTCTGCCAGAAACTCATATTTTTACCTGTAATTTGGTATATTTCAATTGCTCTTATAATTCTATATCTATCGTTTGGATGAATTTTCTTTGAAACACTAGGGTCTATTTCTTTTAACCTCTCATAAAGTTCTTCTGTTTTCTCAATTTTTAATTTTCCCCTTATTTCTTTCTGTTTTTCCTTTAATTCATAAGACAATGGAAATAGACCTTTAATCAAAACTCTTATATAAAATCCACTTCCACCAACAATTAAAGGAATTTTACCTTTTGAAATTATCTCTCCAACTTTTTCATATACAAGATTTTTATATTCATAAACATCAAAATTTTCTTTTA
>Ga0080004_1182035_pt1 | contig 117485 bp, 135 predicted proteins | sample WasSprMetagenome_FD_69207 | JGI IMG/M metagenome (GOLD analysis project Ga0080004, IMG submission 69207) | Sulfidic aquatic microbial communities from Washburn Spring, Yellowstone National Park, USA - WS (SPADES assembly) (version 2) | ecosystem: Environmental > Aquatic > Thermal springs > Hot...
CTCAAAGCCCGCCCAACACCTAGCCCGCATCGTTTACAGCCGGGACTACCCGGGTATCTAATCCGGTTCGCTCCCCCGGCTTTCGCCCCTCACCGTCGGGCGCGTTCCAGCCGAGCGCCTTCGCCACTGGTGGTCCTCCCGGGATTATCGGATTTCGCCCCTACCCCGGGAGTACCCTCGGCCTCTCCCGCCCCCTAGCCCGGCAGTATCCCCACCCGTCCCCAGGTTGAGCCCAGGGATTTCAGTGGGGACTTGCCGGGCCGGCTACGGGCGCTTTAGGCCCAGTAAACGTCCCGACCACTCGCGGGGCTGGTATTACCGCGGCGGCTGACACCAGACTTGCCCCCCGCTTATTCCCCCGCCTTCTTACAGCGGGGAAAAGCCCCTCTTCGGGGCACTCGGGGTGGCCCCGTCACGGTTTCCCGCATTGCGGAGGTTTCGCGCCTGGTGCACCCCGTAGGGCCTGGGCCCTTGTCTCAGTGCCCATCTGGGGGCTCCCGCTCTCACGGCCCCTACCCGTTATCGGCTTTTTGGGGCGGTGTCACGCCACCCACCATGATGGGCCGCAGCCCCATCCTCGGGCAGCTGGGCCTTCACGGCGGCCCAGCCCTTTCAGCGGAGGACCATTCCAGGCCCCTCCGCCTATCGGGGATTAGTCCCAGTTTCCCGGGACTATCCCCGTCCCGAGGGTAGGTTAGCCACGTGTTACTCAGCCGTCTGCCACGCCCCGCACTTGCGAGGCGTTCGACTTCCATGGCTTAGCCCCACCCCGATAGCGGTCGGGTCCGGCAGGATCAACCGGTATCGCGGCCGCAAGGCCGCGGGGTGGTTGGAATGGGTTACTCGTGGTTCTCTGAGTGGTGAAGTACCCCGTGAGGCCTGACGTCCCTGGGGTAGCGACCCCAGGTAAATTCAGGCCCCCATTTATAAGCATAGCTTGTCATCACTATTCCCGCGGCTGGAGTTCAAGCCCTTCATTCGCGGGCTTATGCCCGTGTCCAGCTTTGCCGCCGGCACCGCGGGAGTGTGTACAGCACCTAATACCTTGTTTTTTGCGGGCTTAAAAGCTTTCTTTTAAAAGCCTCAAAGTGAGATACTTTAAAGCTGCATTATCTTCTGCTTCAGCTACATGATTGAATTTTTTGATAAGTTTATGAATATTGACATTTAGGAGTTATGGACTGTACGCTGTTGTACTTGTGATATCAATTTTAAATTTGGTGGACCGGCCGGGATTTGAACCCGGGACCTCTCGGGTGCAAACCGAGCGCTCTTCCAGCTGAGCTACCGGCCCACTTTAGTATACAAATACCTAATACTTCTTCACAGAGATTAAAAACATTTATTCAACATTTGTTTTCTCGGCCCTGCCTAAAATCTCATGAAAAGTGTTTTTCCTGCACACCTTGCAGTAATGATAAATAAGCTTAGAGTCTCTAAGATCAAAGCTCACCTCCAAAACCCACCTAGTGCCACAGGTAACGCACTTAACCACCCATCCACGCATTACAGAAGTGCTCATAAGCATCGCCATTCAGTTAATATGCTTTAGTTAAATTGCCTTATAAAAACTCTCACTAAATTATCAATAAACACAGTAAGAAGTTTATAGTACAAGAGCATATTTAAAGAATCGTTATATACCGTGTATGCAATTAGCATTGCTGTCGCAGAGGCTAGTGATAATCGATGGGCGGGCTGAATTGTGATGAGCCATTGTAGATCTGAAGCCGCGAAAACCAAACAAAACCTTAAATACCCGATACAACAACTCCACACAAGTGAAATGGGCCCGTAGCTCAGCCTGGTGGAGCGCCCGGCTGATAACCGGGAGGTCGGGGGTTCAAATCCCCCCGGGCCCACTTCTTCTTAAGGACTTTAACAGTTTATAAACTCAAAGACCATATAGTATTTCTGTAATCAGTGCGGGGGTGCCCGAGCTAGGCCAAAGGGGGCGGGCTCAAGACCCGCTGGCGTAGGCCTGCGTGGGTTCAAATCCCACCCCCCGCACCAAAAATTCACCTGCTTTTAATTACTCACAATCTTCTCTAACTCGTTGTAGTGACTAACCAATAGACTTCTTAGCGTCCACATCATACCATTCCTTGTAGAGGTAGTAATGTACCTTATCCTTGTACTAACTCTTTTAATACAGTAGAAAGTTGAGCTCACATCATTGCATCCACTGCATATTTGGGAACCAAAATAATTTTATAAATATTTTAGAATCTGGGACATAAAAATACAGAATTTGTGGTATAGCTGGCAAAACTTCTTTTCTCAACACATGTGCTACGAAAGTGTGCCTCAATAAATGAGTATTTATCCACTAGCTTATTGCTAAATGCGCAGTAACACAATACTAGATTCTTCATATTCTTGTTTTTAGAGTGGCGCCGGGGGCGGGATTTGAACCCGCGCGGGGTGGTCCCCCACCGGCTTAGCAGGCCGGCGCCCTACCAGGCTAGGCGACCCCGGCTTACCTTAACAGTTATTGTATTAGGCGTTATAAGGTTTTCACATAATTGTTTTGTGTTCGTTTTCAAAAATTCTCTTTCTTTCACTGTGTTTGTGGGGCTAGGTTGCCTAGAATTGATATTGGTAAAGCTCCTGTTGATTACCTTGAGCTGAATTCGAAAGAACTTATTGAAAAGTTTTTAACTATTTTAGAGGCTGCTGGTGCTGATGAGAAGACTGTAAAGTGTTATAGAGTTGCTTTAACAGACTTCTTTTCCTTTGTTAACTGGAAAAGCGTAAAGGAGCTTGGCCAGGAGGATGTGTTCAAGTGGAGAATTGAAAGGCTTAAGAGCGGTTTTCCAGGTGAAAAATATGGTGATAGAAAGTCAAGAGAGGCTACACTCTACTACTATTCCATCTTCCTTAAGCGATTTTTTGAATGGCTTGGTTTAGGGCTTAAAGTGCCTCAGGTTAAAAGGCCTAAGAAAAAGGAGATTCAAGCGCTAAAGCAGGATGATATTGTTAAGCTCTTTAATGCTTCCAGAGATCTCCTGGATCTTCTCATACTTGCACTAATGCTAGAATCAGGGCTACGCTCTGAGGAGTTACTAGGCCTTAGGGTCAGCGATATTGATTTGGAGTCTAGGGAGATTCGAGTTAAGAATGCCAAGTATGATGAGGAAAGAATTGTTGTAATGGGGGATCTAACATATCAGCTCCTGCAACAACTAATAGCATTAAAGCGTTTTGATTCCGAAGCGAGGATTATACCTTTAAGCTACAGTGGGTTGTATAAAAGGTTAAAGAGTTTGGCTAAAAGGGCTGGAGTAAGTCCTTCTAAAGTAAGGCCACATATATTGAGGCATACATTCGCTACAGAAGCCCTAAAGCGAGGATTAAACATAGTTTCTTTGCAAAAGCTTCTAGGACATAAAGACTTGAAAACTACTCAAGTATACTTGCACTTAATGAGAGAGGATGTTAAGAATGAGTATATGAGGAGCTTTAAAGGTATACTAGTACCTGTTCAGCAACCAACACAAGCAATGGTATCACCTGCACCCATATTAAATTACTTGCCAAACCATGTACTGCCATCATTTAAGCTATGTCCTCGCTGTAATACTAAGATTCCTTACGATGCTAAGTTCTGCCCCTATTGCGGAACTAAAATGGAATTGTAAAGCTAGTAGAGGTCTATATATTCCTCCTCTTCCCTTGCACCTCCGTCGAGCTCTTCTGCCCCAAGCAGCCTGTATTTCCCATCGTCATCCACAATAACAATGCCTTCATCCATTAACTTAACTAAACACCTTCTAATCTTGTCTTCACTAGCTATACCAGCAAGCTTTGAATGTATATCTTTAAGAGTTTTAGGGCCCTCCTTCAGCATGTTTAAAACTATTTCCCTAAGCTCATCCTCATTAGGAGCTGTAACCACTATGATGTCTGGGTCTTCGTAAAGCACCTTCAAAGCTATATTGCTTTCCTCTACATGCATTCTCAATGCCTTTTCAGTTCCATATAATCCTTTTGTCGAGCTGCTTTTTGGGGGCATAACTATGTACACCAAAAGTTTTTTTCACTTCTCTTAAGCTCGTTCTGGCGATCTTTTTGCTTTTCTTCTAGAGTAGCTTATAGGTTTTAAGTAAACTACAAGTGTAAACTACGAGTAATACTGTTTATAAAAATTTGCCTAGAGTATTTAAGATAGGGTTCTGCCATGCCTTGTCAGTGGTACCAACACGGTGTATGCACTTCTCCAAAGCTTCCGGAGCCTACAGATGCTGTGGTGAATGTAGCTAGATGCCTCTCAGAAAAAGAATGCAAAAGCTGTGCATACTATACTGAAGCTATTCAATCTTCGCAAAGGCTCTTCCGAAAAGAAAGGTTGAAGGTGTACACACCCATTCATGCGCTCCCCTCAACAATTGCTATAGAGTGCCCCGAGGCTGTGGTTACAAAAATAGAGACAGGTGTTGTCATAGCATATTGCCAGATACTCGATAGACCCTTAACAAAATTTGAAGCAGAGTTATGCAACAAGTTCTGGAGAGAGTGCCCATATAGGTATATCGAACATACTTAATAACTTGTTATTCTATCTCTATACTGCTAAAGGATACCTTGTTATAGCTGCTATACACGCAAATGTGTCCTTAAACCACTGGTACTCATCTATAGAACTTGGAATGACCACTACCTTACTCCCTCTATCTGTTGCGAGTTTCTCCAGCTTTTCAAAATCTGGGTGATCATCGCATATAAGTAGCTTGTCTACAGCACCATTGTTTAAAGCCTCTTCAACATCCTTCTGCCCGTAAACAACAAGACCATCGTCTTTAGCTATGTGGTATTTAAACTCTTCAAATATATTGAGAACCTCTACATACCTCTGCTTAGTTAGCATATCTTTAGCTCTCATAACGACTTCTCTAAGCCCTACAATACCCTGGTAAGCAACATCTATTGGTTCACCTATTATCAGGTTCCTTATTCTGTAATCAAGATTGTCTGCCTCCTTAAGAAAATCGTGCTTTGCGTATCCAGGCCCAGCTATGATAACTCCCTTAAGCTTTCCAGACTCGACGAGAGGTAGGAAATAGCTATTCACTTTTTCTGCAACATGCTTATAGAACTCCTCGACCATCTGTTCTATTATTCTATCAAATCTTCGCTGGCTCTGCCCACCTTTATGGTGCTTCCCAGGTATGAACCACTCTATCTCGTCGAGTACCTGTACTCCAGAAGGCTTTAATAGGCCTATCGTAGCTTCATCTCTTTCTATGATAACTATGCCATAAATTTCAGACTCCTCAATCATGGGCTCTAAGAACTCTGTGTGAAACTCCTTGTCTGTTCGGTAGAAGTAAACTGGTACTGGATCTGGTGGTGAAAACACTAGCACTATACTGTCACCTGTATCCCTATTCAATCCAGCAAACACTACCAGACCATTTTTCGGAGTTTCCCTAAGCATAGATAGTCTCTCAATAGCTGTTGTTAAAGCCCATTGAACAGCGTCTCTTGTTTGCTTAAGCTTTATGTTCTCTGTTATTGCAAGCTCTTGCCTAAGCATATTAACAACATCGCTTATTGGTCTTCCAGGCGGTATGTAAAGGCTTAGTAGTGTTGTTGCATGAGCTCGCCATTTCTTCAGCTCCTTTATTATCTGCCTCAAAGCCCTCCTATCAACAGAAAGCTTCTCATTTACACTAAATAGGCATCCCTCTGCACCTAATAGCGTGAACAACTCTAAATGTGTAAGTAGCTTAAAAGCATTATTTATATGCACTGCGCTATGTGAAATATATTGCGTTTCTAACCATATTCTATTTTTTGTGACTGCGTTGAAACCTAAGGGCTCTGCAGACCAGGAAACAAGCGGCGTTCTCAAAGAATTTGAAGGCGCCTTCTTGACACGTGGTAAAGAGGAATTTAAGAATTTTGAACAACTTGAACTCAGGGCTACAGGTACAAGCGATAAAGGGCCCAGGTCTAGGGTTGTTGAAGCGATTCTTCTATTACTGTACACAAGACCTATGAGAAGCTCTGAAATTGCTGGTTTGCTAAGAAAGAAAAACAAAGTTATTAGTAGTTACTTGAGCTATTGGAAGGTTCGTGGATATGTAGAGTTTAGGTCTGGTTACTGGGTTTTGACGAAGAAGGGAGAGGAACATGTTGCAACCCTTCTCCACGCCCTAAATGCACACGTTTTAACTCCCTACAGTGTGGTTCAGTTAGCCCAGAAACTAGTATTAGAATCGGTTCCTTGGACTGAAAACCACTGGAAAACACCAGAGGCTAGACAAGGTGAGACAGAAATACAGTCTTTTACTGTTAGGCATACTGGTTCAAATATGGGTAAACAAGTACCTAGTCCCATAGCTGAGCAGGCACAGGTAGAGAGGATATTAAAATGCTTAGAAAGAATTGTGAACTCGAAGGATCTCTCTGAAGAAGAAGCTTATGTCCTAAGACATATGGTAAAACACTATACAGAGTGGGGCAGTACGTACCTGTACCTTGACCAGCTAAGCGAGGACCTTCACTACCAGCCTCAAGAACTCCTCTTAATTTTGCGAAAGCTACAGACAAAGAAGTTACTATATCTATATACTGATAAGAGGTTTGGTATACGAGTTGGCTTAGGAAAGAGTTTGAAACAGCTGTTAGACACCTGTGCAGTTAAGTAGCAAACAGATAAGCAACTACAATAACAATAATTGCAGTGCTTTTGCAGGTGGCTTGCTAATGCGATATGACGCTGTACTTAATTCTGTGTTAAAAACACATTAAGATGTTTCATTATACAAACTGCTATAATATACAGGTAGATACTCATTACCTGCTTTGTTGTAATTGTAGTAGTCTCTAACTTTAACCTGATAAGCCAAGTAAACTATTCATAGCCATATCTACTCCATCCATATTCTCCGATAAGAGGTACAAAAATACATGGTACAGATTCTTTAATTCTTATACTGCCATCTCTCAGCTTATCGATAACCAGCAGTACTTGGCTCCACCTATTACCTATAGGTATCACAAGCCTTCCACCAGGCTTTAGCTGGTTTATGAGAGGCTCTGGAATTGTAGGTGCAGCGGCTGTTACCATTATTTTATCATAAGGTGCAAAGAGCTCCAGACCCCTGCTTCCATCGCCTACAACAAAGGTTGCGTAGTTTAACAGCTCTGGGGCAGCCTTTGCAAAGTTTTCTACAGCCTTCTTGCTAAGTTCACGTACAATTTCTATCGTATACACATGACCTCCTCCCTTAGCCACTATATACGCTAGTATGGCTGCTTGATACCCAGACCCTGTACCAACTTCTAGTACGATGTCATGTGGTTGTACAGCAAGCTCTTCAGTCATTATTGCAACCATGTGCGGGGCACTAATTGTTTGACCAAAGCCTATCGGAAGAGGGCTATCGACATACGCATAGCACCTGAGGTGCTCTGGTACAAAACATTCCCTAGGTATATTCAGAAATGCTTCTTCAACAAGCTTACTCCTTATTACCCCTTCGCTCTTCAAATCTTCAACAAGCCTTCTCCTTTCTTCATAGAACTGCAAGGCACGCCACATAAACACTCTTTACTCTCTACACTCTTTAACTTTAATAGGTATTAACCTGAAATGCCTCAAGAGCAATTAGTAAAGGCGTACGAAATTCTTAGAGCAAGAGGTCATGAGAGTATAAGAGCATTGCATAGAACAACATTTGAATTTACAAAAGATAGCGAGGTAACTCCACGAGGGGACTGCATACTGGGTGTAAAGCTAGATAAAGCAGTTGCAGACCTCAGTCAAGAGTTTAAGAATGCTATTAAAAGAAACAGTGCAATAGTTATCATTGTGCTTGAGGTTGAGGAGTTCAAAGATGTTGTACTGGCCAGAGGAAGCAGTAAGCTTGTTTTAGAGGATGATAAGAGAGTTGTTGTGAGAAGAAGTAAATTCATAGGCAAAGAAACCCTTGCCATAGAGTCTAACAAAGCTGCTAAAGACATTGATCGAAGGCTTGTTGAAAAGCTTAGGAATAGGAGTGCAGAGCTTATAATTCATCTTTATGTGCTTGACCTAGGCGATGTGGTAAAGCAAAGTCGTGTACAAAGCTGGGAACTTAACAGTTAAAAAGTGTTGTAAAGCTGTAGCCAGTAGCGGTGTTAAGCTGAGTGAGAGTTGCGATAACTTTAAAAAAGAATTGTGATATGTGCAGGGCGCTTGCATGGAAGGTTTTAGAGCTTGGGGAAAGAGAGCTAGGGCTAGACATGTACATAGATGTAGAGGCGGTAGACGAGATTGCATGGAGCAAAATCTATAAGCCTGGTAGTGACAAAGTTAATGCAGTAATTGTGATAGGCGGCGACGGCACACTCTTTCGCTTTCTTCACAAGCTTCGCGAGTGTTGCGATATAACACTGCTTACAGTAAAGGCTGGCAGAAGAAACTTCTTCATGGAGGTAAAACCTGAGGAACTTGAGCAAAGGTTGAGGGATTTTGCTGAGAGTAAGTACTTTATAGAGGAGTTTCCCAGGCTTAACGTAGTTATTGCTGAGAGAGATGTTATAGCACCTCCAGCTCTAAACGATGTTGTTATAGCAAGTTGGGGGCCCTACAGATACAAAGTGATAGGCTTGGAGGTGCATATTGATGAGGAGAAACTGTATAGTGTTGCCTGTGATGGCGTTGTGATAGCAACACCTGTAGGCTCCACAGCATATGCTCTCTCAGCCGGAGGCCCCATAGTGGATCACAGACTAGGTTGTATGGTTGTAGTGCCAATAGCACCAATACAGTTTAATGCAAAACCTGTAGTGGTATCTCTCGATAGAAAGCTCAGAGTCGGGGTGATACATGGTGATGCAGCTCTCGTAGTCGATGGACAATTAGTGGATAGGCTGAAGGCAGGGGAGCACGTAGAGATAACCGGAAGCAAGTGTAGTGCTAAGCTAGTAAGATTTTCAAGGTTTTCTACCTATGCAAGGCTCTCCCCATAAGAAGAAGGTTTTAGTATTAGATACAGCAGCATTTCTAGCAGCGGTACAGCTCCTCACGTATGGAATAGAGCTGTATGCTCCAATCACTGTCATAGAGGAAGTCAAGGATTTTGAAAGTTTGCATCGTCTACACCTTACTGAGGCTATTGAGAGGGTAAGGATCGAGAATCCTACAAATACCTTTGCCTCAAAAGCTGTGGAGATAGCAAAGAGCTATGGCGTGCTAGAGAAGCTTTCGAAAACGGATCTGGATGTGTTTGCCCTGGCTCTTCAACTCTCTTCACAGGGGTATGAAGTAATTGTTTTGACAGACGATTATGTGCTACAGTTGGTTTTAGCTAAGCTGGGGCTGGGTTTTAGACCTGTAAAGACCCTGGGGATAAAGAGGAGGTAGAGGCTCCTCAACACTTTTTCACAAGCTTTGCTATGAAGTAGCCTGAGGTATTGTGAATGTGAGGATGGAATCTGATAAACGCATTACCGTACCTGTAGCCGCTAACACCCCTTGCACCTCTACTAATATTTATACCAACTATCTCAGCACACTTTACTTCTTCAACAAAATTCTCAACTACCTCCTCATTTTCCTCTACCGTTACTGTACATGTAGAGTATACAAGCACACCTCCAGGTTTCAGTATGTGAAAAGCTGAGCGTAGAAATTGCACCTGATATTTTGCAGCGTTTCTAACATCTCTATAGCTTTTAAAATCAAGTATTTTTGGTCTTACGCCAAGCGCTGTACAAGGGGGATCTACAACAACCTTATCTGCTTTTATCCATGGGAAGTCTATGTGAAGATACCTGGAATCAGCTCGCCATACTTCCGCAAAACACTCCTCTCCCAACCTCTCTAAATTGCTCATAAGTTCACCAAGCTTTCGTTGCGAATGATCAAAGGCTATTACATAAGCTTTACCCTTGGAGTACTCAATTATATGAGTAGTCTTTCCCCCTGGAGCAGCACAAGTATCCACTACAAGCTCTCCTGGTCTTGGACTAAGAACATGAGTTGCATACATTGCGGCAAGGCTTTGAGGATATATAAGCCCTTCTCGGTACTCAGGCAATTCCCTAATTTTAGGAGCCCTATACACAGAGTTTACAGTCTCTGCAACAACACCTCTCCTAACACCAGCCTTTAACACCTCTTCGCAATTCACTACAGCTACAGCATTGGCCACAGGTGTGCCATCCTCTGCAACAACCGTTGCTTCATCACCCTTTCTCACATCCCTACACTCAACTAGCCCAGGAGCGTAAACATTAGCCCCCATGTATATGGACTCAGCAGCCCTCTTATCTACAACAATCTTCTTGTCTAACAGCTTCACTTTGAATGGGCCCTTAACTGGAAAGTATAGCGCTTCCTCAAGTTCCTCATCTGTATACACCTCTACACCTCTCTCCCTAAGCCTATCAATAACAATGCCAGTTGAAGTCCGTAAAACGTTAACCCTTACATAAAGCCTAGAGCCAGGGCTTGTAATAGAGTTAAGAAAGTTCGCAACCTCCTTACCATAGACACGTTCTAAAGTTCTTAGAAGCCCAGCATCATAGTGAAGCAATGTAAAACACTACATACAAAATATTAATAACCCTAATAAAACTTTATAGATGTGTGCAGCACCATATAATACTGTTGCCGGGGTGGCCGAGCGGTCTAAGGCGGTGGGCTCGAGACCCACTGGGGCTCTGCCCCGCGCGGGTTCAAATCCCGCCCCCGGCGCCACTCTAAAAATAGTGAAGTGCTAAAGTTAGGCATTTGAGATGTCGTATGCTCTAGCTTTGAAGAGCTTTAATAATGGCTCAAAAACGTCACCGGCTCTCTCCAAAGTTTTACTCATTTTGCACCACCTTTGTGATGCGCTTTAGCGCTAGGTTTGCTATGTGTGCTGAAAGTATACCTACTAGAATACCCCCGAGTACATCGCTAAGCCAGTGTACACCTAGAAGAAGCCTCGATACAGATATCCCCAACGCCCAGAGGAATACGGGTGTGACAACCTTTCTTGTCTTTAACCTTGTGAAGAAATGTGTAGCTAGTGCAAATGCTCTAGCTGTATGCCCTGATGGATATCCATATACTTCAGCACTCAAGATCTCTACAGCTTGCTTAGCATATAGAACCCCAGGTCTATAGATTTGTAAATACATCTTCAATACGTATACAAAGAGAACGTTAATAGCAATAGCTATGATAAGTCCTTGTGAAAAAGTACTTACTTTTCGCAACCTAGTCAAATCCATAAGTATAATGGCTCCAATGATTGCTATAAAAGCTGGTATGCTAGCCGTCTCCGAAAAAAGATGAATCACGTAAGAATCAATATGCAGAGCCCTATACACATATATGTTGACATCATTAAGCAGGCCAAGCTTAACTACGACTGAGAATACTACAAGAACTGCTACTTCTAACAATATCACAAACTTTCTCACTTTGCAACACCAAAAGAGCCTCTAGCTACTAAGATTAAAATCATGCATTTGCTTTAAGTTGCAATCAATATAGACAGCTAATAATAGCACAGTTAGAGCATTGATGAGGTTTTACGAGAAATATAACTAAAACCTTTAGATGTGCATAGGGAGATGTGTAAAAAAGTAAAAATTATTTATTTTTACTTTTAGTTACAAGTTTTCTAGTAGCCTAATTTAGCTGCACTCTGGGTAGTCGTCTGGAACCTTGGCTCTAAAGTACTTACCAGTTGCAGGGTCCTGGAACAAACCTATCTTAACACCCTTCCTACCCTTAGGAGACAGAGCCCACACTTTCTTTGGTACTAGAGTTGCTTCTGTGCCAGCTGGTGTCTTTACCTTAACAGGCTTTGTACATGCCATACTCAATTCACCGCGAACAGCAGTATCACTTCAAGGTTAATAAATATATTGGTTAGAATTGATTGAACTAAATAGAAGTAGCTCTATATAGATAAAAAAGAAGTTAACATGTCTATTAATAATAAAAGGTGTTGAAATACCTGTGTATAGATTTGTTAGAGTATGCATAAAGTTTATTAGACACAGAAATAGTACAAATATCTGGTGCACGGGTAGGGCCTGGGGGGCTCGCCCTCCCCTCACGCCGAAATGGGCGTCATGCGGGGGCCAGTAACCCATACTACTAGTGTAGTGGGCTTTGGCAAAACCCACCACACCGTTATGAACCCCCGCCCCGTGGGGCCGGTGGTGGTGGGGTCACCTCTGGAGGGAGGTGGCTACCACCTTTGCAGGGGGATGGTCAGGTCCGGAAGGGAGCATCCTAACCCCTGACATCGGCGTTCACGGGTCCACGGGGGAGAGTCCCGGTGTGGTGGGTTTTGCCAAAGCCCACTACACTAGTAGTATGGGGGCCGTGCACCGCAATGTCTTGGTGGGCTTTTGTGAGGCTTGAGATTTTAAATGAGAGGGATGGTGTGCTTAGGGTTAGAGTTGATAGTGATGATGATTTGTGGTTGCTGAGTTTACTTATTGCTAAGGGTGATGTTGTTAAGGCTCGTACTACAAGAGATGTGAGTATTGGTAATGTGAAGAGGAGGGTTCCTATGATGTTAGCTATTAGTGTTGAGAAGTTGGAGTTTCAGCCTTTTACTAATAGGCTGAGGGTTCACGGTGTTGTTGTTGAGGGGCCTGATAGGTTTGGTGTTAAGGGGTCTCACCACACAATAGCAATTGGTGTAGGTGATGAACTTACAATATTTAAATCTTCTTGGAGTCCGAGGCTTATTAATGACATTTTGAAGATTGTAAGACCTCTCAATATACTTCTTGTTGCTCTGGATTTTGATGAATATGCTATAGCTATTCTACAAATGCAGGGTATGAAGATTTTAGATTCAGAGGTAGTATCTCTTCCACTTAGTGATGAGGGGTTTGAAGAAGCTGAGGAGAGGTTTGTCCAGGACCTGGCTAAGAAAGTTGTGGAAATAGCTCACAGGTTTGGTGTCGAGGGTATTGTCGTAGGCTCTCCAGGAGAGCTAAAGAACAAGCTTAGGAAAGCTATTGAGGCTATTAATGGAAGGCTGAGAGTGTATGTAGATACTGTAGCTAACGGTGGGTATGCAGGACTTCAAGAGCTTTTGAATAGAGATGTGGTAAGGAATATTATCAGAGATTCCGCAGTTGAAAAAGCATCTAAAGTACTTGAGGAGTTTGAATACATGCTTATAAAAAATGTGAATAAAGTGGCCTATGGACTAGAACATGTAGAACTTGCTGCAAACCTGGGAGCTGTTGAAAAGCTTGTCGTAGTTGATGAAATGTTGAGCGGGTTTAACGAAGCTCGTGGAAGAGTTGAGGATGCGTTGAGGAAGGTTGTAGAGAAAAGTGGCGAGATAGTGATTGTACCAGGCAATACACCTGTAGGTGAAAGAGTCAAGATGTTAGGAGGCATAGTAGCAATTCTAAGGTATGATGTAGACATAGAGCTTTTAAGAGATACTAAATAATGCTTATTAAGTAAGTTTACCTCTCCACTCAATTCTCAATTAATGCGTTTAGTTGTGCCACAATTTTTTGCATAAGGAGCTACACATATTTCATAATATCCACAGTTATGCACTAGTTTGTACACTGATTCACCTAATGGTCAATACGCTGTTCACAATTATTGTGAATTTCTGTTCATAAGCTGCACTATTTTCACGAGTTAGGGCCTCAGTATAGGACCTTGTTTTAGGTGTGTATGTGAAAGCAGTACAACGTTATTTATGTATAGAATGTGTTACACTACTAATAATTAACCTAGGCCTAAAGATTAAGTATGTGGAGGCCTTCAGATTCATGGCGTTTCATAAGCTCTCATCAACTGCATGTAGCCTTCAAGACGCTTTAACTGAGTTTGTGAGTCCTATGTGCAATTATGGTGAAGTTAAGTGGCGCTTAACTTTCCACCAGTAAAGTTAAGCAGAGCTGATTTAGGATCTTAAGCTTAATGTCTCTCATGGAGCTGCATAAAACAAATGGTTGCTCATGGACAGCATTAGCAATTAAAGCAAGTTTTATGTGCTTAAAAAGGGTGTGGATCGCATTCGCTCTACACACTTTATGCAACATTCTAACATTCCTTGACTAAATGTATAGCTTCTCCTAGTGCTAAAATTATTGTGTATTGCTAGTAGTCTTCTTTCTTACTTTAATAGGCATTATATCTATCCTCTCTTTAAGTATCAGAGTGTGAAACTTGTAATAGGGCTTTTTCATTGGAAGTATGCTAAATCTTTCAGCATCTCTACTGTAAAGAATGTGTAATACTTTATGTACGCTTTAAATTGTTAATCTCTTAGCTGATGTACTGAGGAATGCACAGGTCTATTATCAGTTCTTCCCATATTTTATAAAAGGAACATCCTTATTGATTGAGTAGTCTTCTCAACATCTTCATAGCTATTTAAATGTGTAGTGACATTAGGTACTCTAACTACATTAGGTATTTCAGAGCTGGCCTAGATAAGATACGTGAAGTTTCATAGCAAACTTTTTCTGTGTTTGAATAGCATTACATTCATGTTAAGTAGTTGAATGGTTATGGCGCACCAGATGTATGTATATACAAGTAATGCATTTACTGAGCTACTGCTTGAGGTACTAGTAAACAGCTCAAGGACTTGTCCTTTCTATTTACGGACTTCTTCATTAGCTAGGCAATTTCATATCTTAGTATGCTTCTGAGAATATAGCTTCATTCTTATAGCTTTAGGCATTTGCCTGCTAGTGTGCTTAAATGAAGTGGTACTTGCTCTTGCTCAAAATTTTTAATTTTACTTATCTTTTAGTTTCCTAGGTGTTTTATTGTGAGTATCGATAGGGTTTTATTGAAGATCTCTGGTAAGATTATCAACCCTGAGAATGCTGAGCTTATAGGGAGGTATGCTCTGGTTGTCAGTAAGCTTGTTGATGAGGGGTATAGGGTGGCTGTAGTTGTTGGGGGAGGACCCTATGCTAGGAGCTATATTAAGTGTGCAAGAGCTTTGGGTTTAAGTAATGCACAGGCAGATATGATTGGAATAGAGGTTTCTAGGGTTAATGCTCTACTCCTCGCCTATGCTCTTGGAGAGCGCGCCTATGTGCCAATACCTAGGAATATAGAGGAGGTTGAGGAGGCATGGAGCACACGTAAAGTTGTTGTTGTTGGTGGGTTGCAGCCTGGTCAATCAACAGCAGCTGTAGCTGCTATTGTTGCAGAGACTCTGGGTATAAAGAGAATTCTTTATGCAACTGATGTGGAGGGTGTTTATGATAGGGATCCCAGGAAGTTTCCCAATGTTAAGAAACTCGATAGTATAACTGTTGATGAGTTGGCAAAGGTGTTAAGTCAGAAATTTGAAGCAGGTGGTTATGAACTACTAGACCCGCTTGCTATGCAAGTAGTTAAGAGGAGTTGTATAGAGGTTATAGTATTCAACGGTTACAATATTGAGAATGTTGTGAAGGCTGCTAGAGGAGAGGCTGTAGGTACACTAATTGTTCCGTGCCCTTAGAGGCTCCGTGAAAACAGCTTATTAGGTTTGTTTTCACATTTACTTACAGGATGATGTTAATCCCGACCGCTACCGAGTAATGAGGTTGCGGTGGCTGGCTGACACTCTTCTCTTGGTGATTGTTAGTGAAGCTGCTTGTTACTTGTGACACAGGGTTTGAAAGTGTGTTAGCTCATGAGCTTGTGGAGCTTTCTGAGGCTAGGGTTATGGGTACTGCAAGTGGTAGGGTGTTTGTAGAGGTTACCCCGCATAGACTTGCTGATGTGCTTAGATCACGCATAGCGAATAACGTCTATAGCCTGGTAACCATAGAAGAGAATGTTAATAGTCTTGACGACATTTACAGAGCTGTTAAAGGTCTCGACTTTACAACAATAATTGAGCCCGAGCAGAGTTTTGCTATAAGACCTGAAAGAATAGGAGTGCACAGCTTTACTAGTATAGATATTGGTAGAGTTGCAGGACAGGCTGTAATTGATAGCTACATGCAGGCTCGCGGTACAAGGCTTAGGGTAGACCTTGAAGAGCCTGATGTTGAGATATATGTTGAGCTTAACAATTCAAGGTTTGTTGTAGCTCTTTCACTAACTAGAGCCTCTTTACACATGAGGAACTACAAGGTTTTTGCACACCCTGCTGGGCTAAAGAACACAATAGCAAGTGCTATGCTAAAGATATCTGGGTGGAGGCCTGGTGTAGGAATTTACGACCCAATGTGTGGAGGGGGCACAATAGTTATAGAGGCTGCTCTACAGACTAAGGGAATTGAGGTGCCGTGTATAACTAGGAGGAACATAAATTGGGGTATCCTGGCAAAGATTTTTCCTGAGGCTGTTGATGTGTTGAGAAGGTTGTGTTCTAGGGGCGTTAAAGAGGGAGAAAGAGTTCACGTTGGTGTAGATATAAATCCGGTTTTTGTTGAAGGAGCTGTCATAAATGCTAAGAGTGCTGGTGTCGATGATTCTACACTGTTTATAGTAGGTGATTCGCTAGAGTTCACACCAAGACTAAGAGAACTTGAGGTAGAGTTAGGCACAGACTTTACAATAGCTGTCTTTAACCCTCCATATGGCTATAGGATGAGGCCAGGTGCTCTGGGTAAACTCTATAGAAGGATTCTATCCGTGCTTAAAAATAGTGGATTTGCAGTAGCTGTCTTTATAACATCTGCAATTAGAATTTCAGAGGTCATTGTGAGTGAACTTCGCGATGTTAAGGTTGAGAGGCTTAGGGTAATGCACGGCACGCTTCCGTCTATTGTTTATAAGCTACACTTTTCTTAACGAAGATCAGTTCGTCGCGGGTTCTTCACGAAATCAAGTTTTACTGCTTGGAGCGGCATCATCATCTGATTGTATACCGGGTTGGACTGTTGGTACAAGAAGAAGTAGAGTTTTAAGCAGGTAAAAAGCGATTATACTCTTTATCTCTTTAAGTAGTGCCAGAAGTATAGTCTCTTTGGCTCTATTTCTATTCCAAGCTCTTCTAACTTTAAGTAAAGGTTGAGAAGGGCTTCTTCATCACTTTTTGCTTGCTTTGGTGGGTACTTGAAGTAAAATGCGGAAGCCCAATCAGGAGCACCTTTAACATCTTTGTCCCTCAATGCCTTTGCTAACCTTATTACATCTACCAGTACGGCAGCAGCCATGGCTTTGTCATCTACAGATAGCTTTAGATCTATTGTTACAGGTAGTCCCATGAAGCCCAGCGCCTTTATGTATATGTATGACACTTTTGTATTGCCAAGGAATGGTATATAGCCGCTAGGTCCTGCAAACAGGTTGCCTAAAAGTTTTTCTGGCTCTGGCTGGGTTGAGGCTACTGCCATGGTTTTACTAATCTTCTTGCTAGTTAGCCTGCTGTGGTCCAACATGTTTTTGAAGTCTGTGTTTCCGCCTACATTAAGCTGATAAGACTCTACTATTTCAGCACCTCTTATTGTTATGAGGCTTGCAAGTGCTCTGTGGATTATTGTTGATCCTAGTTGCCCTTTTATGTCGTCTCCTAGTGCTAATGCGTTGTTTTCTTTGAACATGCTTGCATAATAGGGATCGCTTGCTATGAACTCTGGTATACAGTTAATGAAAGCAACGCCAGCTTTTGCAGCTGCTTCAGCATAAAATCTGCTAGCTTTTGCACTACCTACAGGGAGCAGGTTTATGAGCACATCTACATCATGTTCATCAAGCTCTCTAACTATATCCTTTTCTGAAGGTTCTAGCTCACTCGCAGGTTCAAAATCTTCAATCATGTGTTCAGCTACGCCGTCTAATACCTTACCCATTCTAACTACTACTCCTGTCTTCAGTACGTCTATGTATTTCGGGACCTTATTCGGCTTTGCAAAAATGGCTTCCGCAAGGTCCTTGCCAACCTTGTGCTTTGATACGTCAACTGCATATGCAAACCTTATGTCATCTGCTCTGTAGCCCCCAATGACGTGGTGTATTAGTCCATCAGTTCTTTCAGTCCTTCTATAGAATTCTACAGCTTGAACTAACATAGCTGCAATGTTTCCTACGCCAACAATTCCAACTCTAATCATATTTACGCACCTAAATATTTCTGGCTGTATATATTTAAAGGCAGTGCACTTTTAAACTTTTATAGCTGTTAAACAGGTTGATTGTGTATGGAGTCCAGGGCTTTAAGGAGGCTTAAACGAAAGCTTACAGTAGAGGTTCTGTGGCTTTATGTAATAAAAGCGTTGTTGAGCTCTGAACCTATGAAGGCTTACGATATTGTTAAGGTGCTGAAAGGTGTGATGGGGTTAAAGGTGTCCACAATTACTGTTTACAGTGTTGTGTATAGGATGGTTGGAGAGGGATTAATTGAGCCTGTTAAAGTAGGTGGTGAGACTCTTTATAAGCTATCTGAGAAGGGTAAGTCGGAGTTTGAGAAGGCAATAAAATTCTTAGAATCTGTAACGCAAATGTTAAGATCTTGAGGAGATAACATCTTTCAGTAAATCCACTTCCTTAATCGTGAGAAGAGGCCTGAGGTTCTTACTGGTATAGCTATGCAGTCGCCAAAGAGTATATGCTGTATTGAAAGAGCCATTAATACTCTCTTAAAGCATCTGTAGTCCCCTAAAACCCTTACAATCATTCTATTGGAGGTTTTCGAAATACTTGCAATTGTTAAGCTACACTCAATTCTTCCTATATCTCCTAATAACTTAGAGATTCTCTGCTCAAAATTCCGTATAAATGTCTTTACATCAGCATCCTCACTGCATACAGTTTTGAGCAGTATATATCTCTTAACCCTTCTGCTTTTCTTGCGAATCAAAAGTGCTACAGCTAATTCGTCAAGAAGAACACCAACACTCTTTTTTAGAGATAGTGTTATGTATATCGCTATGAGCATAGAGGCTACGGCAAGCGCTATGGCTATTATGCTGAGGTACTCCAAATTACTTCTCACCTAACCACGTCTTCAATAGTTCCAGAGGGTAAACCTCTAATATCATTCTTCTCTCTCTTTTTGAGAAACCCATGGAGAAGAGCAGCACGTCTATATGGTTAGTGAATAAGCACCTTGGGTAATTTTCAACAGCTCCCGCTACAGTAACTCCTATATCAAACTTCAGGGCCCTCTCTATGACGTCTCCAAGCCTGTCAAAGACCTTGCTCATGTTTAAGGGTTTAGTACTTGGCAATAGCAAGAGCTTTATGAATTCTCCAAGGGCAACTTCAAGAAACTTGCGTATGTGGGATTCCTTAAGAAAGTTTATTTGTGCTTCATCAACATACTTTATAGTGTCTGGTGAAACAAGTAGTACAATACTTTTTCTGATTTTAGCCAAGACCCTAGCGGATTGAGTGTCACAAGGTTTAAAGGTGGTTAACTTAAAACGCCTCTGGTGTTTTATAGCTAGCCTGAGGGATCTCCTGTCAACAGTAATTACATGCCTTGGTATGATGACAACCTCTTCTTCAATTTGCGCCAAAGTGTCTTTACATAGCTCAAAAAAACCTTCGTCTAGACCTAGTATAGAGACGCTGTCTTCAGCAATGTACTTTTCGACATCCTTACAGGACTCGAAAAGCACAAGCATGTTAGCCCTGGGCTCCCTTACCAAGGAAGACCTCCTCCAGGAACTTCCGGACTCCCTCTACGGACTTAAGTATTGAAAAGGATATCACGAGCTTAACCACATCATCGCCTTCAGATACTGTTGGCTTACCTAAGTATGCGCTCTGCTTATCAATTCTTATAAATACCTTATTTGCCTTTTGGTCGTATCTTATCTCAAGAGAGCTCACTATGTACTTCTTGTCGAGTTCATGCAAGAGAAGGGCAATGTGCTTTAAAACACTGTAAGCTTCTTCACCTTTGAATCGCGCTTCAAGTACAACTATAGGATTTCCATAAAAGCCCTTTACAGTGTTCTCTACTATTTGTATATGTGAGGCTATATGTGAGGGTACTAAGTTTAAAATTGCTTGCTTAACTTTGTTACAGTCTTCTGTTGCGTGGCAAAGAGTAGAAATAACTACTTCTGACAGCATTACCCTTCTACTTTCAGGGCTTTGCATTTGCTATACCGCGGCAACGATTTTTATCACGTCTCCCTCTTTAAGCTCATAATCTTTACCTATGCGTTGCTTCGTTTTAGCATTAATTGCGTAGAGAAATCTCTTACCCAAGTCTGTGTGAACAGCATATGCTAAGTCTATGGCTTTAGAGCCTCTGGGCATGAGGAATGAGTCTGGAAGTATGTTTCCCTTACTATCACTATACCTATTTTCATCTTCTACTGGGTAAACAATAATTCTTCTTAATGCATCAAAAACAACGCTGTTTATAGCCCTCTGAACTCCTGTTCCACCAAACTCCTTCATAATATCTCTAAGCATCTCCAGCCCCTTGAGCTGCTGTTGAGTAAGAGCGGAGCTACTCTTTATTTTGAACTCTGGGTCCCCAGGCAAGTACTCTACATACCCTTTTTCAGCAAATCTCCTAAGTACGAGTTCTCCAAGAGCTGTTACAGGCACTATTATTCTATTTGATAATTCTCTCATCATCTCCTTTAGCATATCCCTAGCCTCGGGCACATCTATTTTGTTTGCCGCTATAACTATAGGTTTAGCAATTTCTCTAAGGGTTTTTATGAAAAGCTTCAGCTCTTCTTCTCTCCAGCTAGAGGGCTTTAAACTCTCGAGTTTTGTTAAAGAAAGTGCCGTGGAAACATGCTCTTTAGTTATTGAAAGACCTGAAAGCCTTTGCGCAAGGGCTTCAATAATTTGGCTCTTGTTCATGGTGTCAAGAGCTCTAGCAAAGCGGCTCCAGTCCTTTGATATTATCCCATACATCCACTCATCATATTCTCTCTCTATTTCAAGCACATCCTCTACAGGATTTCTGTAACCAGGTCTCACAGGCTTCCCATCTTCGTCTGTGGATCCAGAAGCATCTACAATGTGTATTAATGCATCTGCTTGCCTAATTGCGTCTAGGAATTTGTTTCCAAGACCTCTGCCTTTATGAGCGTCCTTCACCAAGCCCGGCAGATCCACAAGTATTATAGGAATGAATCTCTCACCATTTATACACATAGAAGTTATGGGAGTGCACTTAGGCAAGCCTAGTTCCTTATGTACGCAAGTTTTCCTAGCGTATGCTACTCCTGTATGAGGTTCTAAAGTAACAAACGGTCTGTTTTCTATTTTTACTGGTATAAGCGTAGCTGCAGAAAAGAATGTTGATTTTCCAACATTTGTTTTGCCCAGTAACCCTATGTATATCTTTGGCGGTGGCGTTGTTTTTCACCTGAGTTCCTATTTTCATTATTGCTTAAATTTCGTTATAAATGCATAAATGGTGTAAAAACAGTAATGGGGGTTTTTATTGGCGCACTCAATGTATCACTACATGGCTATGGCGTGGAAGAAGCCGTATGAAGGAGAGCACGGGCTGTTAATGAAGCAGAGGCTGGTGGAGTGGAGAAGGCAGCCTTCAATAGTAAGAGTGGAGAAGCCTACGAGAATAGATAGGGCTAGGAGGCTTGGTTATAAGGCTAAGCAGGGATTTGTAGTTGTTAGGGTAAGGGTTAGGAAGGGTGGATTGAGGAAGCCTAGACCCAGTTCAGGCAGAAGACCCAAGAGAATGGGCATCTATGGTCATGCACCAAAAAAGAGTTTGAGGCTTGTGGCTGAGGAGAGAGCAGCGAGAAAGTATAGGAATTTAGAGGTCTTGAACAGCTATTATGTTGGTGAAGACGGGCTTTATAAGTACTACGAAGTTATCTTAGTGGATCCGCATCATCCAGCTATACTCAGCGACCCAGATATAAATTGGATAGCAAGTCCAAGTCAGCGTGGCAGGGTGTTTAGAGGCAAGACCTCAGCTGGTAGAAAGATGAGAGGGTTGGTGACGACGAGGCTGAGAGAGACTCATAGGTATAAGTGGAAGAAGAAGCAAAAGGAGAGAGAGTTGAAGAAGAGACACGAAGCGAGCCGTGGTGCAAGATTGATAGCACCTAAGGAAGTTTACGAAGAGCTTGGAATAGAGAAGTAGTGTTTTTAAGTTAAGGGGTCTATGTAAATATAGAAGGGTTTTTCATAAGGATATAGCCTAGCAACAGCCATTCCTTGCCCTACAAGCTTCAAAGCATTTTCAATACCTTTCTTGCTGAGGTTTAAGTACCTTGAAAGCCTTATCCAATAACCCCTAGAGGGTGAGGATAATGCTATTACAGCGCCACAGTTTTCAGTAATAGTGTCGGCATAGGGATTTAAATCGTCTATGCTTTGTGTCGCCATTGCTAATACTACTCCATATCCACGTCCATATCTAATAAGTATGTTAGTAAAGTCTTCTACAGCACTTTGCGCTATATACCATAGTTCATCAAGAAGCACCACCTTTGTAATATAACCTAAGTTAAGATTTTGTAGGGTCCTCATAATTCTCTTCAATATGTAGAGTACGACAGTAGCTGTAGCTTTGGGGTCTAGCAGAAACAATTTGCTAAGGTCTACAACGACGTTTTTCTGATTGAGTAAGTGAAGAGGTAAGGAGGGTGTATAGCCAGCGCTAAAAGCACTTAAAGTTGTGTGAATAGATTCTGTCTCTTCTATCCAATAATTTCGAAGAGCGTCGTCTAGAGAGGTAGTGTAGCAGTACTTACATAATTTTATGAGCTGTTCACGAATTTGGTCTCTTACATAGGTAGGAAGTTTATAGAGAGAATTCAATGTATTTATGAAGAGATTTACATTATATGCAGCATCTTCATCAGCTTCATTACAAGAGCATATGGGTATGGGAATTTGTGACACATTCCATATAACAGTGGCATCCGATGTAAAGAGCTTTAATAAGGAGGAGTACTCGCCCTTAATGTCAAACACTGTTAATGTTACATTGAATAAGTTTGATAGTCTTGACGCTATGGCCGTAAGCGTGATGGTTTTTCCAGACCCTGTAGGCCCTACAACAAGTATGTGATGTCTTGGTGAAAGTTTTGCATTCCAATGAATTGCTCTGCCAAAAAATACATCTATGCCTATGTAGACTCCTTCACGCGCATCTTTTGTTGTTGTGTTTAGTAGCATGTGTGGAATGGTATAGGCTACGGAGTCTAAGAGCATTATTTTAGATTTATACTTGACAAAAATTGCTTAGCTGAGTAGCTATGCCAGGGTTCTTTACATGGCTTAGCGATATGTTTAACATTTGCTTAGCTAGCCCTGGAATTTTTACTAGGCTTTCTCTGTAGATGTTGAGATCTCTACACACTATGGCTATGATGCTCGATATTTCGAAAGGTATCATTCCACTCAATATGCGCTTCCTGACCTCCAGCAGTTTCTCTATAGATGCTCTAAGTCTAGTATTTGCCTTGTCTTGCTCCAGTTCTACTAATCTCATCTGAAGCTTGCCATCTATGTTGGACAAGAACTTGTCAGTGTTTATGGGCTCTATTTTTGACAGTGTCATTAAGTGACAGCCTGGTGGGATAACAGTGTTCAGATATCTCTTTAAGTGGCTTAAGAAGTCTAGATACTCTAATTCCTCTAACCTAATGTTGGCCTCCTCTATAGTGTAAAGAGCTATGAGTTTTGAACTATGGTCATCACTACACTTATAGATGCCTCTGCTCAGCTCTTCGCATAGAGAACGATTTTTCCATGAAATAAGCCTTCTAAGGGAGTTGCCTAGGGAGATGCTAATAGCCTTTACCTTTCCTCTAGCTTTAGCTAAAGCATTGGTTGCTATTTTCATCACCTTCTGAGCCCAAGCCCAATACTAGCTGAGATTTTTAAAGCGACTTGGTGTGCCAACCAAAGCAGATAAGGTAAATTTATTGGAAACATAAGTACGCTTGCTTTTACAGGCTCTATCACTCCAATAACCTTACCCCCTCGAATAATATCATCTAAGCTTATCGAAAGGGTTAGAGCTTTTTCAGAACCTGGTGTGAGAATGTATGCAGAATTTTGCATTAGAATTGTGAGAGCTAGGTTATGGCACAAGTTCTTTATCACGGCATGTAACTGCAGATCACTATCGTAAATAATTTTTGCAGAAGGAATAGCTACACATATATGTGGTAACACGAGTTTGTACAGCACACCCTGCTCCATTATTGCTTCAGGCACAGCATGGTGAAATAGCTCTGCTTCAATATTATAATGCATTGGTACTCTATTTTCACAGTCTCCATCCCTAGATCTGGCAGTGATTGCCATGGTGAGGAAATCACAGTCTCCATCTAACTTTATGCAACCACTTTCAAGTGTGAGAATTTGAGATTTGCAGAACACCTCCAGCTTTAATTCAATGTTTTGCAATGTTGGAGGATAGAAGCATATAATTCTCCTTTTTAAGTCTACAATAGGGTGTATATCAACTTTTACAATGTTTTTTACAATAACTAATGAAGGCTCTATAACTTCTTCTTTAAAGTCTTCTGAAGATGCACTTTCATCTACGCACAGAGCTGGGAAACTATCTTTACTTGCAAATAATAATGTTTCTAAGCATTTCTTCAATGCATGCTTTACTTCTTTATTACAAACAATGGGGGTGTTGTTTATCAGTGTAAGCTTTTCAATGTAGTAAACTTTAGCTGAGGACGCTCTAAATGGAAAGCTGGGCTGTAATTCAATTGAACGCTCCTTCGCGTTTACAATGCCATATATTACCATATTTAAGGTAATGGGATATTTTTGTATTGTCTTAATAATGATTTCAGATGTTATAGCGTTGTAACGCTGAAAGGTTATGTGAATACCTTCGCTTGGGGCGATTTTTAATGGGTAACCTGGGGTATACAATAATGTTAGCATTGAGGGATAGGGAGCGCATCTACATTTGTATATTCTTGGTTGGATTCTTAAGACATCATCTATGGGTAATACAATGATTCTTCCTAGGATATCTACGCATACCACCTCTTTATTACTATTCCCAGTACAGCTTACAAGTGCTGAAGGGCCCTCGTAGAGCATTTCTATCGTAAATGTGTTTTTGACTTTGTTTAGCGCATATATGCTAAGCTTATTCTTGTTAAGAAGTAAGAGTCTTGAACTAGCCAAGACAATATCGTGAGCAGCTTTCCTCAATTTGAGAATTTTTTCGCTTTCAAGATCTAACAACATTACTCCATCTTTTTCTACTATAGCAGCAATTTCCTCGCATGGCCACACTTTTGTATGAGCTGATGCTTTCAAACTCAAGATTTTTAACTCATCCTTCTCGGCATTATATAAGGCTAAATAATTGCCAGCTTTTCCAAGGAATACACCATTATATACGTGAACAGGATTTTCAATGTGGTAGCTAGTTTCATACAAAAATTTCCTTTTGTGGTCAAAGCCTGTGAGATACGTTCCCCTATCGGTATTAAAAGCCATTGTATTGTAATACCATGTAGCGTTTATAATATGCTCGAAGTTATTACCTTGAAATTCATATACATCTCCATACAATCCATCACTTAAGATAACACTTTTTTCATCTTGGTTGTAGCATATAATCAACTTAATGCTCCTAAACTCTGCGTACTCTACACGCTGGCAATTCATAATGTGCTCAATGTGTGAAAGCTCTTTGGCAAAGAGTAAGCGGTTTTTTGCGTCTATAATGTAGCTGAAGAGCCCCTGAGGCATTATGTACTTCACATGCTCTAAATTGCTATACTCAAATTCTCCTGAGGAACTTACTGCTATTACTCTTGCTAAGGTGGATTGCTGTGAAAGCATTACTATGCTGTTTTCTGTGAAAGGTAGAATTAGGGCATCACTATTCAGTTCTTGACCTAGTTCAATGTTTTTATTAGGTGCTAAAATACTATACAGTCTAATCTTATTGCCCTGTCTGTAGACAAAAGGAGCCGGTGAAGTAAGTAGTATAGTTGAATGTAGCATAGTGTGAGGATGAGCTACAATCATGGAGTTGCAAAGTCTTAAGAGTTTTTGACCAAAATTGTATAATGATAGCTTTGTATCTCTTGTTAGGATAGGGATGTCAAATTCTATTACATTTAACTTTTTCATAGAGCCCCAAAGTTATAGAATTCTTTTATAGTGTAGAGTACAGCATTCTTAGCCAAGTCCAAGGAGTAGCTCATAAAGATTGTGCCAATTTGTCTAGCTCTTTATAACTCTCTTTCCTAGGCAACACTTTATTGGTGAAACGTATTGGCATCACGTGAAAAGCTTATGATGATATTAACTGCTTTAAAGGATAGAATAGTATCGCCAAGCGATGTTATAGCATCAACAGGCTTACCCAGATATGAAGTCTTGGCCTCTTTTCACATTTTAGAAGCACTAAATATAATTGAGGCTGTTTATGTGAGAGGAAATTACAAATTGTACAAGCTTTCAGAATTAGGTAAGAAGTTATTAGATGCGTTAGCAAATGGTAAAGAGTTTGACTTAGTTGTAAAATCTAGTGAGGGCTTGCAAACCCCCAGCAACACTGTTCATAACATTGCTGAAGCAACAGCGTAATAGAGATATGCACATCTTTTAATTATCAGGGGTATCGGTAGTAATGATCACTAGGTAACAGAGTGTAGAAATGTTTATATGCACAGTGCAGGTCGAAGACTTGAAGAGGCATTTTAGTTATTTACTGCTTAAATGAAGTAAGGTATAATAGTTTGCTTTACAGATTAATACATAATGATGACACTTGCCTCAGACGTTTTACAATGTGTGCTTTTGTATTTTGATGTAAGAGAGATAGCTTTAAGTAATAAGTTTTATAGAACTTTGGTCAGGGAATTGCATGGACTTAATGTAAGTCATGAGATACTTCACCTAATAGCTGAGAAGTTGTTAATATGGCGTGCAAGAATCTGCAGAGAAAGTGTTTATGGTAAGACTATAGGCTTCTATAAAGGAGTTGTAATAGGCAGAGAACGTCAAGGAACAGAGCACTACGACGTGGTTGTGAAAGACTCTAGAGAATCCTGTGTATACGATATGACGCACTTAGTTAGCGAAGCGTTCATAAAGCTTTATCCAAGGAGTCCATTAATAGTCTTTGACGCCATTTTATGGGAGCTTCATCACAATAAAGAGAAGAAGAGAGCCTTACAGCAATTTCTTTTTTCATTAAATATTGTGAGGAGGTACCTTACAGACTTAAATGTAGCAGTGATTTCCCCATCTGATGAATTAAAGAATATCTTGAAAACGATTAAGAATAGAATTGAAATTATAAAGCGTGTGAACACAATTCAATCTAAATACAATTCAATTGTAGTCCTAGACCCTTACGCAGATAAGGCTTTAACAGAATCTGAGATTATGAAAGCAGATGTTTTTATAATAGGGCTTTTGGTTGACGACATGTTTCCAAGGCCTTTTGCTACCTACACTATGTCACTTTTAAGAAGTCTTGATGCTTATGAGAGGAGGGCCATAATTTATAAAAACCATGTTATTGGAGTACCTAAGGAAATTAATAAAATTGTTGAGATATTGTTAAAGGTGAGGTTTGAAGGGAGAAGCATTGATACAGCTATAAAAGAAGCTATGGGTGTAGACGATAAGATTAAGAGAATAATTTATGAAGCCTTAAGGCACTGCAGCATGGGTAAGGTAGTTAATGAAAGTATCTTACGGGATCTCATGAATGAGTTGAAATTAGATGAAAGATATTATAATAAGGTATTAGCTAGAGTTAGAAAGCTTTCTTGCTGGAGGAGTTAAATAAAATCTTATCTTTCCATCTAGGTAATCCCTAATTACAGCCCTTGCGGCCTCCTCTATATTTGGCTCCCCATCCTTCTTATAGAACCATCCTCTTTTAATAGCTATGTGCATTAGTATCTCTAAGGGATCTGAAGAGCGCACTGTATAGGCTCTTTCAATTGATTTCGCATTGTGCTTTAAAACAAGTTTAAGAAGCTCTGTAGCAGCACGTACTGGGTTGTTGATGAGCTCCACCGGCTGGCTTCTAATTAAAACCTCTAGTCCTTTGACATCAAATGGGATGTAACCCGGGGTGTCTATGATGTAAACACCTGGTGCAACTTTGTATATTGTAACCCCCTTGGTATAGCCCCACGAACCGGGGTAAGGGCTTGTAGGAGCAGAATCCTTTTTCTTCAAAGCGTTTATGAGTGAGGACTTTCCCACCTTTGGTAAACCAAATAGAGCTACGTTTAGAGAGTCCACTTTCTTTAGTTTATCCATAAATACTTGCATCAACTTCTTAATGCCTACTTTCTTCACTGTGGACACACATATAGCATTAATGCTACGGTTTGAGGCAAAGTACTCAACCCATTCTCTACAAATGTTTTGCGGAACAAGGTCGCATTTATTAAGAATTAAAAGGTAATCTCTACTGAATTTCCTAGCAATACCCTCTACTATACCACTTTTTAATGCTAAAGGAGCCCTAGCTTCTACAACTTCTGCTACAATGTCTGCCTTAGCTATGATTTTTGAAATTTCTGAAGTCTTCAGAAGCCTCATAATGTAATCAAGCCTGCTTTCATATAAGTGCAGGCTCTTCAATTACAAGTATGATAAACATCTTTAATAACTTATAAACTTTCAAGCAATTACAATACGACTTGCCAAATCTACATCATTAAAGTTGCAAACTCCTCTAAACGTTATTCATGATGGCGTTATTATAAAGGAGAGTGAAGATAAAGCTTTATTTTGTACTATGCATTAAGTATATATGGAGGGCAAATGATGAGCTCTGCGGTGTTGAGAGGATGATAGAGGTCTTGAGTGCTGATAGAGTTGACTTAGGAGCTGTTAGAATAGATCAAGAAAATTACCAAGCATGTCTATAGTTCTAAAATATATATTCTGGTTTAGGCAGTATATTAATCTGCCCGAGTTTCTACGGTGAGGTCAATGAAGTTCTGTCCAAAGTGCGGTAGCCTTATGGTTGTAAAGGTTATAAATAATGCCTCTGTATTTTATTGCCCTAGATGTGGTTATAAAGTGGATGTGATAAAGAATTCTGTATTTCTAAAGAAAAGCGTATCCTTTGAAAAACGTGTAGAAAAGCGTGAGGAAATAGCTGTTGACATTCCTTTAGGAGCTATTTTTGTAGAGTCTATTGTTTGTCCAAAATGTGGAAGAAGTGGTGTTTATTACTGGAGGAAGCAAGTTTCCTCAGCTGAAAGCTCTGATACTATAGCTAAGACATATAAATGCTCTAGTTGTGGATATACATGGTCAGAGCTTGAATAAGCTATAAAAGAGTAGAGATCGATTCTACAACTCTCAAGAAGCTTACAGCATCAGTTAAATTTGGCTGGTAATGGATAGGTCTTGCTTTCACTACCTCTATAAACCATTGCACCTCTTTCTTTAAAGGCTCGTACAACTCTCCATGAATTGTTTTCTCGCCGGTAGAGGAATACACAGTTATTTTGTTTGTATTTGTATCGGCTCTTATAAAGCTGTGACTTGTTACCACATCTATCTCACGCACTTTATACGGTGAAACACCATCTACATGTATATGACAGTACATACCTCTATTCATTTTCAATGTTGCCATAATAACTTCATCATAACATCCTAATACAAATCTATGCGCTTTTACAACTGTCATTACATCATCTTCTGTGAGGTATCTGCATAGGTCAATATCATGCACTCCTAAGTCAAGTAATAGAGGGTAGGAGACCATGTGTTTAGGTCTTCGCGACAATCTTTTAAAGACTATGTATAATGGTGGCTCAGTTCTTAAAAGCGTCTTAAGTGTACTTACAGCGCTGTTGAATCTCATAATCATTCCAGGCACTGCAATGACTTTGCTTTCTATAGCTAGTCTATAAAGCTCTTCAGCTTCTCTAGATGCAGTAGCTACAGGCTTTTCGATTAAGGCGTGCTTTTTCTCAGATAGAGCCTCTTTAGAGACCTTGGCAAGAACATCTATAGGTGTAGCTATAATAACAGCATCAACATGTTTTAAAAGCTCAATATAGTCAGTTTTTACCATAGGTACGTTGAACTCTTTTTTAATCCCTTCTAATACCTCCTCCCTAATATCACATACAGCCTCTAACCTAACCTCCATACTTCTCTCCAGCTCTTTTAGCACCCTTACGTAATTCTTTCCCCACCTACCAACACCTATAACTCCTATTTTTATCATTCTTACTCACTCTTTAACACGTTAGAGTGAAGATATATTAAAGAAATTAACAAAGGTTGAGCAAGTATTATGAGTATTGCTACAAGAATCCTCTTTATAGCATTGAGCATCTTTATTATTTCCAAAAAATCTAACACATCACTTGGAACATACATACGTATAGGCATAATAGCGTATCGCTGAAATACACCTGCAGTGTAAATAATGTAATAGTTTATAGATTGTGTAAAAACCGTTCGAGCATCCCAATATCCAACATCTTCAGCTATAAATGATTGCCTATAATCTGTTGCAGGAATGCACCATAACAATAAGCTATAAGGTAAAGCAATAAAGAGTACAAGTATTGCGGTTAGGGAGACAAAGCTCTTTATTTTACGGAGATTTAATGCAATAAGTGATGTGGGTACAAACCATACTAAGTAATTTAGATTACCCACTTTGTTAAAGGTTATGAAGAGCAAAAGTAAAAGTGAGGTAAAGAGAGCTATTGATGTGAGAGCATCATCATGTTTCAACATTTTTTTCATCTCCTTTTGTGCTATGTAGAGAGCAGCAAGATATGTTACAGCGAGAGGTACTATCCATAATATATTGAGAATACTGCTATATGTGCTAATGTCATATTCAAGTAGATATGTAGGCAAAGCCCATATTGATAGATCTTGTGGAGGTCGTGAGGCGTGAAAACTTATCAGATTGTTTATGAAGTCTTCTCGAGATACAATATAGAATGGCATACAGAAAAGCAGCGCTATCATTGAAAACGTCAGTAAGTATTCAAATGCCTTTCTAAGCCCATTCTCTCTATAGGTAAAAATGATATGCAAAGGTAATATAATTATACAAATGTGTTTAATTAACGTAGCTAAGGCTAATACTATTGAGGCTTTAGAATACTCCTTCTTCGTAATGTATATTGTTGAAAGCAGTATTAGCATTGCGATTAGTACATCAAATTGAAGAGCAAACAGCACCTGTATTAGTGGCAAACTTAGTAGCCAAATAAGGGCTATGTCAAAGCCTCGCCTCTTTTTAATTATGTAAAAAATTATGAGCGCAGGTACTATAACAAGGCAAAGCTTTAAAATAATGTATCTGAATTGATACGGCACTAGCATTGCAATAGCGTACACAGAAACAAATATTAATACCGCTAAAGGGGGGTATGGAACTTTACATGTGGGGGGCTGGCAGAGAGTATATATAAACAGAACTGCCGAGGCACCCTCTCTTTGCACAATTCTATACCAAGAAACCCACCACATTATATCATAGTAGTTCCATCCAATTATGAGAGAGGACATTATCAGAATCAATGCCAGAACAAAAGCCATCTTTCTATGCTTACCGCTAGCAAAGTATACATCTCTGCTAGGAATTTCAAATAATTTCTCAAAAATCTTAAACACCTTTTTCATAAATACCTTGACCTAAGCTTATAGTAGAAATATAAGGGGATTAATTTAAAGCTTTTGATTTTCTTCATACAACAGCTTAACACTTTAAGATTTCTGTAACTACTTCAGTAAATGTTTTTCCTTTCTCATCAACAACTCTCTTTATTCTTTGATATAGCTCCAGATGAGCTTTATCCCTTTGTCTTACATAGAACGTTATGTGATTAACTAAATGCTTAACATCGGTAAATGTTTTTCCACAGGCTTCACATCTCCAGCAAGGACCTTCTACGCTAGTCTTCACTTTCTTATCTTCAGTAATTGAAGTTTGTGATGTTTGTATGGTACTAATAGTTGCTAGCTCATACCATAAGCTATAAGCATTTTCTCCACAGATTGTAGCAATAGATTTGACCACCTCTATAATTAATGGGGCACCTGCAGCTCTAGCAATCTCTATAAGTTTAACACTGCATTCGTTCAACTTTCCCGCCAATACTTTTTTGCTGCTTTACTAAATTTAATAAGTTTAGGGCAGCATAATAAGCAAGGTGATGAATGTGGCGGCTTAACTGAAATATGATGTTGCTTAGAAGGGCTGATAAAATCGTGAAGTAATAACTCTGGTTGGCTACATTATTCTAAGTTTAAGACTTATAAAGCCTTGCTACCTCTACTAATACTGTATCACGCCGCCGTAGCTCAGCCCGGTAGAGCGCCGGACTCATATGCTATAGTGTGGTTGGGAGATCCGGTGGTCGCGGGTTCAAGTCCCGCCGGCGGCACTATATCAATTCTAATATTTGATTTCGTTCTAATAAATAATGTATTATTGAATACTGATTTCGGTGTTTTAATAATGTCGAATATTGATACAGAGCTTGACAACATAATAATATGCTTATATACATTAGAAAACGCATCAGAAGATGACTGCATCTCTAGTTCACTGCACTCTTTGTATACTATCTCATTATACCTTGGTGTTAGGATAAGATATTCAACGCTTCAATCACTGACTAATTATGTGAGAGAATGGAGTAGTCTTGATGAGCTTGAACAAGAGCTTGTAATAGACCTTCTAAGGAATCTCATTGAGAGCTACAAGGTATCTGATTATGCTCGAGTAAAGGATATCACAAAAAGAATCTTTAGGATGCTAATTGGTACTGGCATAGATACTAAAACAGTTAAGGATGCTATAGAGCTTACTTTAAACACACTTTATGCTGTATTAGTGGCATCTGTTGCAGATGTAGTTACAGAAACTACGTTACTACAAGTTCAAGGTGCGCCAGCAATATCTAAGGTGCACGCCCTTTAATGTATATTGTAATCACACATTTAATAACTTAATAAGATTTTCCTTGATGCAAAATCTCTTATAACTACAATTTTAAACTACATGTTCAAAACCATACTCAGCAACTATCTGCAAGTCATAGACATGAGGATTAGAAATGAAATGGGTGAGGATCTAATAAATTACTATGTTGAGCGTTGTAACTCAATGGGACTTTTTAAAAAGTTGGCAAGTAGATTAATTGCAGGTCAAACAAAGATCATTTCTGCTACTAGAATTCTTTTGTTATTAAAGGCCTCAAGTACTGGCATTACATGTACAAAGAATTGTTAAGTAAAGTAAATAATGTTGTAGAGCTAATGAAAGGCGAGGTAAAGAACAACACTAAGGTACGTAAGCTTATGCTATTGGGAGTTGTGGAGGTCTAGCTCCCCGCTGACCTTGGTATTTACCTGAGTAAGGTTTTTGTATAGGTGTTGAAACCTTTGAGAACACAATATGCAAAAACCTCGTCCCTCTCCTTATCTTAATTGGAAATGTAGATGTATGTATTTCTATAGTTATCTGCCCTTCAAAACCCCCATCAATAATTGTTGGTGGAATAGAGAGCCCCATTCTTGCGAAAGTCGATCTCAATTCCACAAAAGCCATGAGCTCTGGAGGCACTTTAATGTACTCAATAGTTGTTGCAAGGTATATACTTCTTGGTTCGAAAATGAATTCTTCAGCTTTAAAACACCTATAAAATAAACTCAAGTTTGTGGTTGTGCTATAAGGGTCTAAAACAGCATTAGTATTGCTTAATATGCATACCTCGCCATCTATCCTAAGGTCAAGACCATTTTCTCTCACAATGTCTTCAGAAAAGGGCTCTACAACAAGTCTCCCACTCTTTATGTAGTTAATGAGATCAAAATCTGATAATATCATAGAACTTAACACCAATAACGAAGATTTATGCTTCAGTTTCTATTAAGCACGAGCCCTACGTTAAACCACATCGATATCTCAATTCCTGCTCTAAGTCTCTCTCCTTAACAACGCCCCTAGGGCTCTCTTCATAAAATATCCTGCCATCGTATACAAAGATTTTTGTCTTTTTATCTAACCAGCAATCAGCTTCTAACCCGGCTTTTAAGCAACCTTCTGCAAGGAATGTTTCAACATCCCAGCAATATTCTACAGGAACTTGTGGAAGTAAGGTACCTGTATGCCATCCTCTAGAGATTATTATTCCATGTTTACCTATAACAATGTCGCTAGGCCTCCTTACAATTATTGGTGTAGATAGTACAGAAACTTCAATAACTATGGTATCAAGCTCATCGGGCCTCAATGGAGGAAATCTCGGATCTTCTGTTGCAGCCGCTATAGCAGATTCTATAATGACTTTAATTAGAGGTGAAATTGGCTGGAGAAAGCCTATACAGCCTCTAAGCTCTTTTTGTTGTGGTCCTACAACCCTGTCTATTGTTACAAAAGCCATGCCATTCTTTAAAAATTTTTTATCTACGTTCCTATCAGGCTCTATCTTAATGTTCTTACTAAGATACTCCTCTATAGCCCTTCTTGCCAGTCTCACTAGGTAAGTTCCATCCTCTAACGTTAACTCAGAAGGTGAGACAGTGTTATGCATACTCAATCTTTTCACCAATTTCTGAAATCTCTATTTTACGTTCACTAATACTAACTTTACTAATTAATTTAGCCTTCTTAATTTTTGCGCCTTCTAATACTTGGTTTATGCTTCTCCAGTGAGTACCTTGCCAGTATACCTTCTTACATAAAGGACATACCCAAAACTCTTTATATCTCAATGTTATAGGTTTGCTGACTTTATGTGCTATTTCAGCGATTGATGTTGTATATACAAGTCTTGTATTACAGTGGGGACATCGGGTATCATCTTTATGGAACTCCAGTTCCACACCAAATCTTTTTGAAAGTTCTGCCAAAACATCCTCTACATTAGGATCCTCAACGAAAAAAGCTCTTAAGCCTTGTTTTCTAGCTCTACGATAAAGGCTGAGATCACGAGTAATTAAAATTCTATCTTCTTCTTTAGAAATCTTTATGAGCTTCCAATCATCTACTTTCCGAAAGTATAGGGTATCATAACCTAAAAGCCTAAGCCAACGAGCTACGTGACCTAGCATTGAATCTACTATAAAGCGTGGGTGACTTGGCATTGTTATTATCCTCTAAATTCTGGAATACAATATTAATTTTCCAAACTTAAAATGTTTTAGCGGATAAACAAATGCAACTTCCTATGTCTTAAAATACAAGCTTAGTCTACTCTCTCTAAGTTATTACTAATGTATTCAAGTAGAGATTTACTCTTCTTTGAATTAATTTTGATATTTAAAACTCTTTCTATTGTTTTCCACGACTTTCTTACTATAGGTGGCAATATTTTGAATTTTTCATAGTAATGCCTGATCCAGTCTAAGGTTTTAGTATCACTAGGATATCCGCTACCCAAATCACCGTAAATACTTTTAAGCTTGTCTATGTGCTTATCACGTAAAACCTTTGCTACAATGCTTGCTGCAGCTACGGCAAGGTATTTGCTATCAGCCTGGAACTCTATATGTAGCTTTACATTATTAGCCACATCATTTAGTCTCTTCATAATCCTTTCCGGGTTTGTGAATGCATCAATGTATACCTCTTGGATTAAAATACTTCTAAGGGCCTTGCGAAGAGTGTCTGCAATGGCTTGCAACTCTAGTTCATTGATATTGAATTCGTCTATTTTATCTGGAGTTATTCTGCGTACTATCACTAACTTAGAAAGTGAGATTATGAATGGAAAAAGGCTTTCTCTTCTTGTCTTCGTCAATTTTTTGCTATCTTTAACACCCAGAGCTTTTAATGCTCGTAATGCTTGATCCTCTAAAGCCACTAAGGCTATGAACATGTCCCCTACTAGAGGGCCTCTGCCAGCCTCATCAATACCTGCTATAACACGGCTTTGCATTATTTCACACAATACTTAAAGCACTCCCAACATTTTTAATACTTTGCTAAGAGCTTCAGAAGGTGATTCAAGATTTTTCAAAAGCATTTTTACATATTCTTTATATAACTCAATGCTATTAACAGAAGATTTCAATATGTTTTTAATGTTATTATAAGCTTCATCAAGATCCGTTAAATGCGATAATGGAAAGCCCCAGTCCATAACACACCTATTTACATAAAGTTCGCTGGGAAAGATGGAGATAGCAGGTGTACCAAGTAAGGCAGCCTCTCTAGCCATGGTTCCTCCACCACTAATTATAACCTTAGCGTAATATGCAACTTTTGTCCCATCAACACCTTCACCTTTAGGTACGATGAATTCCTTCATATCTTTAAAGCTCTTCATTACATTATCATCATTGTACCTTGGTAAGTAGAGTACCTTATAACCATTTTTAATAATCAATTCAATAATCTTTATAATAAAGGTAAGCACGCTATGATCACTATACTTATAATAGGAAGCTTTAATTTCAGGAGGCCTGATTACTACATAATTGAATGGCTCTAAATCCCATTTCCTTAAATAAGCCGCATCTGGGGAGAAGCTCTTTAACCACTCAATTTCATCAATGCCATTAAATTGTACTAACAGAGCTTTATCCTTCATTACATACCTTTCAATTTCACTTTTGGGAATACATGATGAGAATATAACAGCTGTTGCAAGGGGCAGTGAAAGTCTGGAAGGAGCTTCGCTATGAGGACTATCAGTAAACGCTATATATGTTCTTCCTAATCCAAATGCTATTCTAGCAGCAACAGGGTTTGGAAAGGCGAGTAAAATATCAAAGTCGTTAATGATTTGCAGAAGCTCTATGGTTCTTCTTGCCTCTTCCAAGACTTTTTCCCTTAGTCCTTCAACATACTTGCCGATGGCCACAAAGTTTACTCCTATATTCCTTAGAACAGGTAATGTGTACTCATAGTCCCTAGCAGTTATTATAACTTCAAAGCCTTTCTTCATTAATTTTAAAGACATGTGGCCAAAAAGTTTTGCTTGTTTTGGCGTCAGAATGTCAAACCATAGCTTTGCCATACTTAAATAATCGCCGGACTCTAAAAACCTCATAAAGTTTTTATGTTTTTACTAAAATTTTGTGCTGGGATATGGCAATGAATGTGAGTGATAGGAAACTCTTTGGTACGGATGGTGTTAGGTGGATAGTTGATAGAGGCGATCCAGAATTTCCACTGAGGTTAGCCATGGCTATAGCGAGCAACTTTCCGGTAGGAGCAAGAGCTTTAGTGGGTAGAGATGGAAGGATAGGCAATAATGCGATATATCATATTGTTATAGGAGGTCTTGTCGCGGCTGGCACTAAAGTCTATGACGCTGATTATATACCTACACCCGCACTTCAATATTGTGTTAAAGAGTTAGGTTTTGATTATGGTGTTATAGTGACGGCTAGTCACAATCCACCAGAGTGGGTTGGTGTGAAGGTGGTACTAAGCGATGGCATAGAAGCTCCACCAAACATTGAATTAGAGATAGAGTCCATATTATTTGAATCCAGGTTTAGAAGAATATCTTGGGTTGAGCTAAAGCCTATTGAAAGATTCGAGTCAGCTATAGATTATTATGTTAAGGGTGTTAAAAAGCATATAGATAGTGAGAAGCTTAAGAAAAAAGGGTTGAAGGTAGTTGTAGACTGTGCTAATAGTGTTTCAGCTCTTACTACACCACATGTGCTAAAAGAACTTGGTATTAAGACCCTTACAATTAATGCAGAACTGGGAATGCCTTACAGGTCTTATGAGCCAACACCAGATTCGTTAAAGGAGCTGATGCAAGTAGTTAGAGCTGTTGGAGCGGATTTCGGAGTGGCGCACGATGGTGATGGTGATAGAGCTGTGTTTATTGATGAAACAGGCAACTTCATATATGGCGACATCTCTGCAATTATCTTGACACAGTATATAGCGCAAAAACATCCTGAGTTGCCTAGAAGAGTTGTTACAGCCATTTCAACAAGTCACCTGCTTGCAGAAAGGTACTTCATTGATAGAGGTATAGAGGTTGTGTGGACAAGAGTAGGGTTTCTAAATATAGCTAGAAAGATAGCCGAGTTGGGTGGCGCTCTTTCTGGTTTTGAAGATAATGGCGGATTTGCTTATGTGATTCATCAACTCGTAAGAGATGGTACAATGACAGCAGCGTTAATGGCCGAATTAATTGCAGAAAATAGCAAAACTTTATCTCAATTAGCTAATGAAATACAAAAACCGCATATAGTGAGAACAAAGGTGCCCATCACGGGTAGGGAGGAGGGTAGAATCATTGTAGAGAAGGTGAGAAAGCATTATCAAGGCTATAAAACGTTTGATATTGATGGCGTAAAGGTTTTAATGCCTGATGTAGTGTTTCTTGTTAGACCAAGTGGAACAGAACCGCTATTGCGGATCACTGTAGAATCTTGGAATCAATCCCAAGCCGAAGCGTTGTTATCAGAATTACTTAAACTAGTGGAGGAAGCCAGAGAGGGTTTAAGTAAATGAAATATAGACTTCTAAACTACCTAGCATGCCCCTATTGTAAAGATAAAGGCTTTCCACTAAAACTTATAGTAATTGAAACTATTAGATATGAGCAGAGAAGGTTACCTCAAAGCCCTCAGAAACCATTATGTGACTTATATTGTGCTTACAAAGATAGCTTAGTTAAAGAACTCTATGAAAAGGGTGTGGAGGTGCCATGCAATGAGTGTATAAAAATTGAAGTAAAAACAGGTGTACTCTTTTGTTTTAGCTGTAGCAGGTGGTATCCTATAATTGATGAAATTCCCAGGCTTCTCCCTGATAACTTCAGGCAGAAAGAAGAGGATCTCGAATTTCTACAGCTTCATGAAGATAAAATACCTGATAATATTAAAAAGAATGGAAAACCTTACAACTTATTAAGCAGATAAAAATAACTATAACTCACAAATCTCTGAAATTTAATGAATATTGGGTGCTAAGATGTCAACACTTTACGAGAGTTTAACACAATGGATAGAAATGCAGAAAAAAGTTAGAGAATGGTTTAGCAATGTAAATGAAAATGCTAAGAAGGGGGACAGACTTGAATTAATACTGTATACGAGAATGGCATTTCAGCACATGATCAGAACCCTAAAAGCGTTTGATAGCTGGCTTCAGGACCCATTTATAATCAGCAACATGCCTAAAGATGAACTAGAGTACGTATGGGCTACAATTTATAACATACTTCAACAACTCATAGAATTAGACATAAAACACACTTCAGAGTTTAGAGATTACATAAATAAGTTAGAAAAGGAAGGGAAGCTTAGCCCACTTCTCCTTGAACTCTTTGGCGAGAGCGGTGGTAGAAGGAGAAGAGGAGAACGTGAAGGAGTTTCACTATCAATCTAATTAAAAAGCCTGAATCACGTATACAGCGATGCTGCAGTTTTAAAGAATATCACATCTTTTTGCATAGAGGTAAAAATTTATCTTCTTCTCGTACTTTGCTGTGAAATCTGAATTACAGCGGAAACCTCTTCATCTATTGCTATAATTTTACTTTTTTGTTCTTCAACAGTTTTTAATATTTCATTTAACTTACTATCAATTACTTGGAGCCCCTCCAGAAATTCCTTTCCCTTACTCGTTAACTGAAGTTTCTTAGATTTTGGCTCTGTTTCAATAAGACCTACATATAGCAATGCTTTTATATCTTCACTCAGCTCTCTCACAATAATCCTATTACCTAGCTTTACAATGTTATAGCCCAAATCAACTTTCTTTTCTTCGCGTAGAATATTAATTAGGTGCGTCAATCCTTTTTCACTTACAGAATTTAATATCTTTATTATGTGTAGTAATGTTAGTTTACGTTTATCATTCTTTATAGTATCTAATGTCACAACTTGAGCTGAGAATGTTTTTAACTCTTTTGTTTTTTGCTGTTGTGTTTTCTCAGGCATTTTAAGCACCATTTAGGTGTTCTAACTAATTCCCATAATATCTCTCACATACTTAATAAGCTCAAGATATTCATAACCATATACCTTTTTAAAAGTATCTTCGTTCACCTCTGGCTCTTTCCTCTTCAAGAACCTTTCTGCATAACTCTTTAAGGAGTTCAAAGTGTTGTACATGTGAATAACTATTGTCATAGCTTTTTTGTAAGTAGAGCTTTGCTTTATTAAGAAAAGCAAGGAGAAAAATGACATTGCTAAGTTAATCATAATTAAAGTCATTAACATAACTTCTGCATGATTATAGGTGATAATTAAAACTGCTACATGGCTTGTGGACAGAATTGGAATGACAAGCTGTAGAAATAGCGAAATTAAGAGCCTAAGGTAGACTGTGATCAGGGTCACCATGGTCAAGAATAGTACCGTAAAGATTAAGAACACTGCTTGTGGACTTGTCAGCAGTCCTCTGGTTATAACATACCATAGCGTTGTCATACTAGCGAACATGAAAGATATTGTCATAACTGTTAATAAGCAAATGATTTTATTTGTTGCTAGCTGAAATTCTGTAGCAACGTCTTTAGCTGTCTTGGCTATAGTTTTCACAATTTCTTTTAGACTACTCCTTAAATCAGCACCACTATTTTTGATTGCATCCTTAAGTCTTTGCAGGTTGAAATAAAGTTGGTTTAATAAGTCTAACAACTTCTGTGTGAATAGAAATTGTTGAGCTCTCTCTAACTCACTAATAGCGTTAATTAACTCTTTACTGTACACATCCTCTAGACTCAATAAAATTAAAACTTCTACGCATTGCTTTAGAATTGCAGTTAGATCTCTCTTCATTAGCATCTTAACCTAATAACAGCAGTAATCCTTTCCAAAGCAGTTCAAAAGCTTTTTTCCACGCAATAAGTACATTAATTATGCTGTTTCTGTTTAAGAATTCGTAAATTTGTGTGATTAAATATATGTGAATAAAGGGTGCTAATTGGACAGCGTAAAAACTGTATTGCGTTTTTGCCCCCGCAACCCATAAGAGCATATATGAAATGAATAGACCGCAAAGAATCATCCAAGGCTTTTTACTTATGGACCTCGCGTCTTGAAATCTGTAAGCAAAAGTGAAAATCATTAAAATAAAGCTTAGCATGTATGTAGGTACAAGCCCTTGCGCATATAAAGTAATGCCATCCGAGTATACATATAAAGGAAAGGAGTTTATTCCAAAGAACCAGTCCCACGGAGCTGAAGCTATAGGGCATTTACCTCCAACACACTTTACACTTAAATGCCAGGATATAGCTCCAAAAATGCTCTGTTGAAACCATGAACTAAATCCTATTCTAAGTATTATGGGGATTGATGTGAGTATTTGAAAGAATAAGAATGAAGCTACTGTAAGCAAAAACAACTCTACAATTTCAATCAATACCTCTCTAGCTCTATTAATACCCCTCCTCACCAACTCTCCTATATAAAGAAGTAAAATCGGGGTAAAAGCCAGTAATGCTGTAAACTTAAATGTTGAGGCAAAGCCTAACATTAATAAAGATTCTTTGTATTTCTTACTTACTGCAAGAAATATAGCTAAAAGTGTAAATGCTGTAGTATAAATGTCTAGCAATGCTACTGAAGCCAAGTTTCTAATAAGGGGATCTACAGCCGCTATAGCCATAACAACAAGACTAATCTCCATATTTCCTATAATCCTCTTTGCTATGATAAACGTTAAAATAACTACGAGCATGCCCATTACTATTGACGGCACTCGCCAATAAAATGGTCTATCACCTAGCACTAGCATCGTCAATGCAATTAGATACTTGGACATGGGTGGGTGTTCCAGATTAAGATAATTGTTAATTCCCCCAGCATCCCCCAGCATCCAGCCAAAGACTATGTCTATGGCATTAGTGACTTTACCAAAGGCTTCTATACTTTCTCTACTTTTTGCTGATACATATATAGCGCTAAGGTTGCTAAACAAAGTGTTAACTATCGTTACTCCATATACCTGTGCATAGGTTAGCGCCTTTACAACTTCTTCCCTTGTAGAATACACTAGCGTTGCATTATATGTAAAGCCTGCACGTTTCGGTTCAAGCCCAAATACCCTTCTTAAAATGTTTCTAGCTGCATCTACATACCATACCTCATCAGATACATAACCCTTTGCACCCATTTGAAAACGTCTGATTTCTTCATTTTCAAGATTTATTGCTTGAGTTACCGTAAGGTACGTATAAGTAACCAGTATTAGGATTAATATTGCAAGCTCAATGTAGCGATCTAGGAAATACTGGCTCAAAATAGTGCTCCTCTCAAGTTTTCTAACTTTGAAGGAAGGTTTATAAGCCTCTAACTTGTAAGGATATATTGTTCCTAATACAATGTGGTAATAAGGTGACTTACTTGAGCATTATAAGAGAGGTTAAAGAAGAGTCAAAGAAACAGGCATTGAAGAGAATAAGCACTCATAGCCACATTAGGGGGCTAGGTCTTGATGAAAAAGGTGAACCTGTTTACATTGCTGACGGTCTTGTTGGGCAGCTAGAAGCGAGAAAAGCGGCAGGTATAATTGTTAAGATGATTAAAGAGGGCAAGCTTGCTGGAAGGGGTATACTTTTCGTTGGGCCTCCCGGCTCGGGAAAAACTGCATTAGCTATAGCTATTGCCAGAGAGCTTGGAGAAGATACGCCGTTTGTAATGATTAATGGTGCAGAGCTATATTCAGCAGAGGTTAAGAAAACGGAGATCTTGATGAGAGCTGTTAGAAGAGCTATTGGGATTAGGATAAGGGAGTTCAGAAGAGTATATGAGGGTGTTGTGAAGGAGCTGAAGTTTGCATTGGCAGCGCATCCGTTTAATCCATATGTTAAAGTTCCTAAAGGTGCTAGGATAACCCTATCCACAAAAGATGAGGAGAAAACATTGGAAGTAGATCAAAGCATAGCAATGCAGCTAGCTCAACTAGGCATTAAGAGAGGGGATTTAATAAGTATTGATGCTGATAGTGGTGAGGTCTTTAAGTTAGGTAGGGTAAAGGGAATTGAGAAAGCTAAGTACTATGATGTTGAAACAGCGAGGGTTTTTGAAGAAATGCCTAAGGGAAAGATATTTAAGGAGAAGGAAATTGTAAGAACGGTCACACTTCATGACCTTGATGAAGCTTATGCAGCTCAAAAAAGAGCGCTAATTTCATTAATTGGTGTGGGGGCTGAGGAAAGAGAGATAGACCCAGAAATCAGGAAAGCTGTTGATGACACAGTTAAAAAGGCATTAAGTGAAGGCAAGGTATCGTTAGTACCTGGAGTACTGTTCATAGACGATGTACATATGCTAGACATCGAGGCATTTAGTTTCCTATCAAGGGTTTTAGAAAGCGAATTTTCACCTATAATTATAATGGCTACAAACAGAGGTATAACTAAGATACGTGGAACAGACATGGACGCACCCCATGGTATACCCCTAGACCTGCTTGACAGGCTCTTAATAATAACTATGCGTCCTTATACACCAGATGAAATGAAAGAAATAATACTAATTAGAGCTGAGGAAGAAGATGTAAAGTTATCAAAAGACGCCGTAGATCTTCTTGTCAAAATAGCAAGTGAGAGAAGCTTAAGATACGCTATACAGTTATTGCAACCAGCAAGAATCGTGGCCGAGAAGAGAGGGAGAGAAGAGATTAGACCAGAGGATATTGAGGAAGTGAGTAAGCTATTTGTAGACGTTACACAAAGTGTTGAAGTGGCTAAGAAATGGGAGAGCAAATTCTTAAAGTGATGTAAAGCAATGTCACAGCAGCAAGATTTAGTGCTGAAGGTCATGGAGCTTCTCAGATATGCTGAGGCACTTGAAGGCGATGAAAAATTCTCACTTACGCTTGATGAGCTTTCAAAGAAATGGAATGTTGACATAGATAAAGCTAAGGGAATACTAAGAAAATTGAGAAGAGAGGGATTTGTAAGAAGAACAAAAAGTGGAAGATATAAATTAACACTAGCTGCAAAACTTCTCATTAGGATATATAAGAGAGTGAAGAGGTAATAGTAGTAGTGATGAGCACGGCTGTAAGCTGAGGTATTAAAATGTGAAATATAATATAGCATGATGATAGCCTGTGTTACTGATGTCGCAATTATTCCGTTAAAAAGCCTGCATAATAGCCTTACGGTATGAATATGGAATTCGATATTGTAAGCCTTATCTATAGTTGGAGGGTTGAGGATGCTAGGAAGAGGATAGAAAAGAAACTTGAGAATGAGATTTACGTTACAGACCTCATATATTGTCCATTAAAGTACTACTTTCAAAGAATATATAAAGAAATAGCTCTAGCAGAGGGCTTTAATCCTGTGACTATATACGGTGAAGCAGTCCACATAGGTATTGAAGAGATTTTGAAGAGGATTTTTGGAAGTGATAATGTTAAGACAGAAGTAGAGTTTGAGAAAGAGTTTGGAGTTGAGGGTAAGGTATTTATTGTTAGAGGACGTGTTGACGCTATTGTAGGAAACTATATAATTGAGATAAAGTCTGGCAGGTCTGATGCAAATATTCCACATCAACATCATGTTTTACAAGCAAGACTTTACCTATGGCTTACAGGACTCAAAAAAGCAATACTCTTGTACATAACACCTAACAGGGTTTCGCAATACATTGTAACAGAACCTAGTTCAGATGGTGAAGTATCTGATCTTATTCGTAGCTTATTAATGCGAAGTCCCGCCCCTCGATATAATTGGGAATGTCTACACTGTTCTTATGCAATCCTGTGCCCAAGTAAGAGAACTAGTGCTGTTTGACCAAAATCTAATTTAATAGTTTTGCTCTTAATAGTTCTGTACCTGCATAGAGGCATAAGGCTTATAAGTGTATTAGTAAGTGTTACACTTTCATTAGGCGTCAAGAAAAAATGAATAAAGAGGGAAGTAATAGAGATACTATGAGTGATAGAGTAGTAGGAAAGCATGTCTATGGAAATCTATATGAAATAGACGTGAATGTCGCTGAGAACGAGGAGAGACTTAGAGAAATAGTTACTGAAGCAGCAAAACTCGCAAATATGACGCTGTATGATATTAAAAGCTGGAGCTTTGGTGGAAGGAAAGGAGGAGTTTCAGTAATAGCCTTGGTTCTCGAAAGTCACATTGCTGTACATACATGGATTGAGTACAGATACGCTACAGTTGACGTATACACCTGTGGAGAAAGAAGCGATCCTTGGAAAGCCTTTGAATATATTATCAAAAACTTAAAGCCTAAATACTATACAATTAACTATGCAGACAGAAGTAGTTTTGGAGCTATAAGAACGTAAGAGTTATGATGATGGTAAAGGCGCTGATGATGTGATGTAGCTGAGCTACTCTGAATAAATGGCTCTTAAAAATTAATGACTTCAGCTTTTTAACACTTATACTCAGTGTGATGTAGGCGTCCTAGACTGAGTCATGATGACTTGGTTCCGGCACTGAATTACATAACTTCATATGAGTGGACACCCCTAGGATAATACATCGTTAAACCTCACTTACGCTCTTCTTGTCTGAGAAACCGTAAGGAAATCAGCGTCTTTTTAATATTTAAGATATTTTACTCTTTATGAAATCTTAACGCATAAGAGTGTGATTTTGAAATGGAGAAAGTAGTTATCATAGGTTTGGGTGAGGTTGGAAGTGCCTTACACTCTTTTTTTAAATCTAGTGGTAAGTTTGAAGTGTATGGTTATGATGTAGACCCTCAAAAATCTATAAATAAATTAGATGAAATACCAAGAAATGTAGATTTCTTGCACATAGCATTACCGTACACAGAAAAATTTGTTGATATGGTGAATTACTATGTTTTCTTACTCAATCCTCAGCATATTGTAATTCACTCAACTGTTGCTCCAGGAACTACAAGAAGAGTCTTTGAGAAGGCAGGAAAACCTACAGCATTTTCACCGGTTCGTGGAAAGCATCCAAATATTCTAAGACACCTATCCTTCTGGCCAAAATGGATTGCAAGCTTACCCCAAGGCTCTCTTTCAGTCTTTGCACTACATCATACTTTGGCAGGTTTTAAAGTCAGAGAATACTATGGCGATCCAGAATCTCTAGAGCTCGCAAAACTGTGGGAGACAGTATATAGAGCAATAATGATAGCCTCATGGCAAGAGATTCATAGAATAGCCATTAAATTTAATGCCGATATTACAACCATAGCAGAATTCGTAGGGGAGGTTCACAAAGTCTTATATGACAGACCCATATATTACCCAAGTTATATTGGGGGACACTGCCTCATACCTAATACTATGATTTTAAACAGCGTCGCCCCCTCTAAACTCTTTGAATTTGTTCTAGAATCTAATGAAAAGAGATTAAATGAATTAAAGAATGAGAAGATTTATAGAGATGTTGAAAAGCTGAAGCAAGTAGTGCAAGAGTATATTAATAAAGAGTACTATAGTATATAGCACTATAAAAGCTATGAATGTCACATGAAAAACATTTTTAAGCATTGTTTTATGAAGTAATACTAGTTATGTGATGTACAATGCCTTCAGACTACACCATACCACCTTACATTGAAGATATGTTTAAAGTGGATTTTACAGAAAGTGATATTGAATTATTAAGAGACGCTTTAAAGGAAATGAAATCAAAGGTAAAGTTAAAACTTTTTACTTCAGGAGATAAAACAAAGTGCTTTTCATGCGCAGAAACAGAAAAACTTGTAGACATTTTAATAAGTGCTAGTCCTTTAATAGGCGCTGAAAGAGCTATTTCTGTTGAGAAGTTGTACATAGAGAAGGATTATGAGCTCTTCAAGAAATTTGGTATTGAGAGAGTACCAACAATAGTGCTCTTAGAGGGAGCTATTCAGTATTTAGGTATGCCAGCAGGAGAGGAAATCAAGGCATTCATTGAAACCATTATAAGGTTAAGTACGAATGATCATGGTCTCTCAAGTGAAACTGTTGAGGAGCTTGCTAAATTAGAAGGAAAGGTTGCTATAGAAACCATTGTAACACCAACATGTCCTTACTGTCCTTACGCTGTGCTATTAGTGAATATGTTTGCTTATGTAAGTAGACTATATGGAATGGGCAATGTTACATCCATTGTTATAGAAGCTTATGAAAATCCTGATATAGCTGATAAATACATTGTAACAACAACTCCCACAATAGTAATAAATGGTAAAGTGGTTTTTGTGGGATTGCCGTACGAGAAGCAACTCTTAAAAGCAGTTAAAAGGTTAGCCAGTCTCTATGCTTGAGATAATCCACTCAAGTTACTTTCTATCTATAAAGGTGTAAGGCATAGCTTGGTGTAACTAATTGCATGAGGTGCTAAAGCAAATCTAATTATCCTATGCCTGTATACATGCTCAACTTCATTTACAACAACTCTTGTTATTAACCCTTTATACACCTTTACAATAGCGTTAAGAGCTTCACTAGTAATATTTATAGCAAGCATGCTAACACAGTTTCTCTCAAACATCCATGGAAATAGAAGCGTGTAGTTATCTAAAGTTTCGATTAAAGGAGTGCTATGACATTCATTAATAGAAGCACCTAGCATTATTATATGTTTTTCTACAATGGCTCTTCTAACAGATTGTGTGATAATTTCGTTAGATATGTAAATGTGATGACCGTAATGTTCCAGCATAATGTGATTTCTACTCAAGGAAACTAGCCTGCTTAAATCATCAAAGGACACAGTTAATGCTAAACCATTGCTAGAAATGACTGTAATAGCTTTAACACTACGAACCTCTTTGAAGACATTAGCAGGCAGTTTTTGAAGTCTTAAAGGGCTTGCTGTAATAATGATTAGCTCTCTTAGACCTTCTCTATGGTATATACTAACAAGACCTTGGACATTATATACCTTACAAAGTGTGTTATTCGTGTTTTCAATGCAAACCAACTCAGTATTTCTTGGCAGCTCCATGATGAAGCCGTTATAGCGAAAAGTGCTCGAAGAAAGTGAATGAGTATTGAATTTTTCCTTTACACATGAGAACATACCTAAACATTGTAAGGGCTTTTTGTCAATAATAATGGAGGTTGTATATGGAAACATATTTAAAATACCATTTTGTATCTCCCTCTCAAGACTTAAAGCCTTGAGAAACGCCACGAAGTCTTTCTTAAGTTGGTCAGTACGCGATAATATCTTCATCAAATCTGTAGGGGGCAAGTCTCTTCATCCCATCAGGGGCTACCAAATACCACATTATATATTTCGGTAACGGCCAAGATCATCATCTGGCTTCTGTATTAACTAGCTTTTTACTGCCTTAATAATCTTTATACTATAGGAGACTTATTATATTCAAATGTATTTTATAATTAGGAAGCTGATTATATCTTAAGTGCTTTGCGTAATGCAAAATAAGTACAATATGTTACAGCGGTGATAATAATAATTGCTATAGCAATTGTAAATCCATCACCAAGAATGTCTCTAAACAACATCACCAAGCGTAATAAAACTACAATGCTAGCATCTATTGCTAGAATCACAATTAGCATGTAAGTAAGTGCTTTTAGAACACCTTCAAAACCTCCACATTTTACTATTTTTCTGGACTTCATATAAATACCACTTTAATGCATCTATGTTCCACTTATCATAATTTGAAAACTTAAAACTGTGTTTCACGTACTAAAGTTTTATCAAATAAGGTACACGTATATGAATAGCACTACGACTCAATACTTCGTTCAACTAACATACAAATGGAGTGAGGTACTATTTGATAAGGAAAGAATCTATGATGCTAATGTGGATTACAGTAAGCAAAAATTCTTTATCACAGCTGCTTATATGTATCCAAACAGTCCTATTCATATTGGGCATGGCAGAACATATCTCATAGCAGACATCATTGCTAGGTTTAAAAGACTTCAAGGGTACAATGTTTTGTTCCCCATGGGATTTCATTACACAGGCACCCCTATAATAACTATGGCTGAAGCTATAGAGAATGGAGATGAGGACCTTCTATACCTATTTAAAAATGTATATGCAGTGCCTGATAACGAAATAGGAAAGATGAGGGATCCGCTCTACCTTGCTAAGTACTTTCACAGCATTTCAAAGGAAACTATGAAGTTGTTTGGTCTTTCAATTGACTGGAGGAGAGAGTTCACAACTATAGATGATGATTATAAATCATTTATACACTGGCAATTTCTAGAGCTTTATAATAGAGGGTACATAGAGAGGGGTACTCATCCGGTTGGTTGGTGTCCAAAACATGAGATGCCTGTTGGAATGCATGATACGAAGGGCGATGTAGAGCCTGATATTGGCGAGTTTATAGCAATATTCTTTAGAGATGAAGAGGGAGTTATATACCCCACAGCAACGCTCAGGCCAGAGACCGTTTTCGGTGTTACTAATATTTGGGTTAATCCGAACGAACACTATGTAGAGATTGTATTAAGCAATGGTGATAAATGGATAGTAGGTAAAAAAGCTGTAAATAGATTGAAGTATCAAATGGATTTTGAAGAAAGAAGGGAGTTATTGGGTTTGCAATTAATTGGAAAGTATGTTATGAATCCAGTGACTGGAGAAAAAATACCAATACTGCCAGCAGCATTTGTGGACACAGCATTTGCAACTGGCGTAGTAATGAGTGTACCAGCACATGCACCATACGATGCAATAGCTTTAGAAGAGCTAAAACGTGTTAAAGAGTACAGAGAACTTACAGAGAAAGTTATTCCTAAAATAATAATAGAGGTGAATGGAAAGCGCGTTGCTACAGCTTATGAAGCTTTGAAGCAATTCAATGTAATGTCACAAATAGAGAGAGAAAAGCTTGATGAAGCAACCAAATATGTCTATGGATTAGAGTATCAAAATGGGTACATGGTTCAAGATATACCAGTACTTAAGCACCTAAGTGATGTAATTTTAGCTAAGGTTAGCGGTAAGGCTGTGAAAGATGCAAGAGATGTTATGAAGGAGCTCATAGTAAGTAGAGGTTTGGGGGCAATAGTATATGAGCTTTTAAATAAGCCTGTTTATTGTAGATGTGGTACAGAGGTTGTTGTCAAGGTTCTAAAGGATCAGTGGTTCATAGATTATGGAAAGAATGAGTGGAAAGAGCTAGTTCGAGAGGCATTGAAAAGTATTAAGATCATGCCTTCAGAGGCTCGAGCACAATTTGAAGCGACAATAGATTGGCTGAAGAAAAGAGCGTGTGCTAGGACTCGAGGTCTTGGAACACCATTACCGTGGGATCAGAAATGGGTAATAGAAAGCCTTAGCGATTCAACAATATATATGGCTTTCTATACTGTAGTACACAAAGCTAGGGCTACATTAGGAGGATTAAAGTATTTGCCAAAGGAGTTCTGGGACTATGTGTTGCTTGGCAGGGGTAGTGCGGAGGAGATTGCCAAAATGCTTAATGTAGATGCAGAAAAAATTGAAGAGATTAGAAAGGAGTTCATCTACTGGTACCCACTAGACGTTAGAGTTAGCGGTAAAGACCTTATACCAAACCACTTAACATTCTTTATATTTAATCATACGGCATTATTTCCTCAACAGCTATGGCCAAGGGGGATAATAGCAAATGGTTGGGTATTAATAAAGCAGCAAAAGATGAGTAAGTCAGCAAGAAATATAATTCCATTGAGAACCCTCATCGAAGAATACGGAGCTGATATAGTGAGGCTAATACTAGCACTAAATGCTGAGGTACACCAAGACGAAAATATTGATTTAGACATGCTTCAAAGACTTGGAAAAGAAGAATATCCACAGTTATTGCTAAGCATAGAGAAAATTGTTATAGACATCTATAACAGTTTAAATAAGTTAAAAGACTATGAGACCATCATTGATAAGTGGTTTCTAAATGAATTTAACTTTCTTGTAATGGAAATTGAAAAAGCTTTAAATGAGTTCAGAATACGTGATGCTGGCATAAAAATATTCTATGGCATAAAAAACTTATTTGAAGAATACTTGAAGTTTGTTGAAAAGCCCTCTAAACAAATTCTTGAAGTGCTTAAACTATGGATTGCACTAATAAGCGTCTTCGCACCTTATGTAGCAGAAGAGATATGGAGTAAGACATTTAAAAATGGTAGGGTATCTGCTCAAAGCTTTAAATTGCCGAGGGACTATGATAGGAACATCTTAATGGCGTTCAGATATGCAAATCACATTATAAACTCCATAGCTGAAATAATGCGAGCTTTGAAAAAAACTTCACTAACTAATGTTATAATTTATGTTGCTTCCCAAAAACATCAACAATTAATGAAATACGTCATAGAGGCGATAAACCAAGGACTTAAACTCGGTGAAGTAATAGAATTTCTCTCAATGAAAACAGGCTTAAGCAAAAAGGAATTAGGAAGATTTGCTAAAGCTTTATATGATGTTGCAGTTGTGATTCCAGAGGATTTGAGGAAATTGTACCTAGAAGCCACAACAGATGAAATGGAAGCCATGAATATGGTAAAAGAATACATAGAGAGGAGTATTGGAGCAAAAGTAACTATATATAATTCTGAAGATCCTGTAGCCCCTAACTATGGTGGTAAAAAAGTTGTAGCATTACCTCTTAGACCCGGTATTTATGTAGAGTAAAGCAGTTACTTACATAAAACTTATTTTTGCTTACCTATTACTATAAATCCTATGGTGAGAAATAGCATGGATACACAAATGCTTCAAAAAACTAAGGCTAGAATCGTTGAGGTAAGAAGAGTTATTGGGAAAAAACATGTGAAAAACAAAACCTATAGCTATGACTATTACACACTCTCACTAAATCTCTATGTACCTAGAAATATTGTTGAGAAATATGGAAAAGAGTACGTAGTTATTAAAGATGAAGAAAGTGGTATAATAACTGTGATGCCAAGGAAAGTGGCAGAAGAAAGAGGTATAAAAGTTGAGACATAAGAATTGCAAGTAATAGCAGTACTACAAGAAGGTAAGAGGTTTTATGGTTGAGCCTATACCAAGACTTTATATTTTTAGTGAAAATGAGCTGAGAAGTGGCAATGTAACTGATATATATTTTATTAGAAGTAAGCTCATTTTAGAGAAGTATGGACTTTGCGATAAAATTGTAAGATTTGAGGTTCACGCATACAGCCTTCCTAAGGACTATAAATGGGCCTTGTTTACAGGACTTGAGGAGGTTTTGGCATTACTTCGCAATAGACCTATTACTCTATATAGTGTTCCTGAAGGTACAGTATTTGCCCCACTTCACCCTCTGGCAATAATAGAGGGGAGAATATGCGACATAATAACATTTGAAACAGCAGTTTTAGGCATATTAAGATTCCATACAAGTGTTTCTACAAAAGCAGCCAGAATTAAGAAGAAGGCGGGTGAAAAGGAGGTACTATTTTTTGGTTTAAGAGCCCAGCACCCAGCAGTTGCTGCAGCACTAGATAGAGCTGCTTATGTAGGGGGTTGTGATGCTGTTTCAGGTGCCTTTAGTAAGGAAATTCTCGGAGTTGAGCCTAGAGGTACAATACCACACGCATTAATAATAGTATTTGGCGATCCTGCTAAAGCGTGGAAAGCTTTTGATTCTGTAATGCCTGAAGAGGTTCCTAGGATTGCCCTTGTAGACACATTTTATGATGAGCGTTTTGAAAGTCTATTAGCAGCTAGGACCCTAGGTAAGAAGTTATGGGGAGTAAGACTAGACACGCCGAGGAGCAGAAGAGGAGACATGTACTTAATTGCAAAGGAGGTTAAATGGACTCTTAAACTGCATGGCTTTGAAAACGTTAAAATTGTTATTAGTGGGGGGCTAGATGAGGATGATATAGAAAAGCTTAAGGAAGTAGCAGACGCCTTTGGAGTTGGAACAACAATTGCATTTCCTCCATCAGTTGACCTGAGCATGGATATAGTGGAAGTATATGATGAAAAAGAAGGTAAGTGGATACCCATAACTAAGAGAGGCAAGCTCCCTGGCATGAAGCAGCTTTACAGATGCATACCGATATACGAGGATTACATAGACGAACCAAATAAAACAATTAAGTGTCGTGATGGAAGCTTAGCTAAGCCATTATTAACCAAGATCATGGATCAGGGCAAGATACTCCAGAGTATACCTAGACCTAGTGAGATAAGACAATATGTGTTAGAACAATTAAAGTGCATAGATATGTAGCTAAGAATTTTAGATAATGTTTTTAATTTTATTAAGGCTCTAAAGTTTACTAGGTTAAAGAATGAGGGTCATTGTAATAAAAATTGATGAAAAAACGTATGAAGAGCTAGTTTCAAAAGCTAAAGCAGAGGGATTGCTAACAGCATCAGAATATGTAAAAGTGTTAATATTGAGAGAACTAGGCAAAGTAAAACAAGCAGAAGCTGAGGCAAAAGCTGGGGTAAGTAGTGTTGACAAGTTAGTTCAATTGTTAGAAAGAAAACTATTAGACAGGGTTAATCCGTTTACATCAAAAGTAGATGAGCTTGCGAGAAGGTATGGAGAACTTGTTGAAAAGATTGAAGTACTTGAAGAAAGGTTGAAGGATCTAGAGGAAAAAGTTGCATCACAACAAGCTCGGAAACCTGAGAAGGCTGTTCAGAGCGAGAAGAAGGAGCACAGAAAATCAGCTATAGAAATTTTGCAGGAGCAGAAGGTAATATTTGAAAGAGATATTGCGCCAAGATTAAGGGATAGAGAAAGCTTTTTCAATAAATTACAACGTTTAGGAGCAAAGATAATTGAGGCTAAAGATGAGAGAGTAGTTGTAGAGCCAGCTTTTTGGAATGAATTTACTAAAAAAATTAATGATTTAAATACACAAAATGAAGATGAAATTCGCAAGGTTTTAGATGATATAGAGTTACGCTTATTTAAAAAACTCAAAGAATCAGCTTTACTAATATACAATACTACTGCCAAAAAATGGCAACTAGTATTATAATAGCACATACTTATTTTTATTTGCAATTTTGTGCCTGGAGGTGATAGAGCTATGGTAATGTTTCAATGTTTACTAAAAGGTTATTGCTGTAAAAAGTACTGGATTCCAGTAACACACTTAGATCTTCTTAGAGTAGAGCTTTATACAAACTTCAGGGTCAGTTCGAGAATGATTAACTTATATGAGGTTTCGCTGTACGAGGATCTTTCATACCCCTACGTAACATTTAGTGGAGAAAAATACTTCCTAGCCTTGAGCTCAAAAGAAGACGGTTCATGCATATTCCTTTTAACTAACGGCAGATGCTCTATACATCCATATAAACCCCTTGTCTGCAGATTTTATCCATTTGTCTACATTGAAAAAGGTAATGAAATTGAAATAGAACTCAACGACAATGCGATTGGTGAGTGCCCTGGAGTGATATTAGATGGGAAGCCCATCCCTGAAGACGTAAAGAAAGACTTAGCTAGGTTAGCTCGAGCCAGGTTACTAGAACTCAAAATGTGGAACGATGTGGCAATGCAATGGAATGAGAGTCCTTACAGCAAAAAGGACTTTGAAAGTGTTAGCCCCATATTCATAGACTTTATTTTAAGGCTTGCAAAGGAAGATTTAAAAAAGCTTATGGAAATGAAACTGTGGATACCATAGTCTTCACGTAAAGGCTTATAAATGCGTACTGAAAGGTGAATAATTTGTGGAGCTATGAAGAGGTGTTAGGCTTGGTTTCAACATATTATGAAGGTGCTAGGGTGCCTTGGGTTCCTACAAGGGAGGAGCTACTTGACATAATTATGAAGCTTGCTAACTTAAAGCCTACTGACGCCTTCTACGACCTTGGATGTGGGGATGGTCGTGTTGTTTTAAAAGCTGCAAAGGAAGGAGTTAAGAAGGCGGTATGTATAGAGATAAACCCTATGCTTATAGAAAAAGCTAAAGAGAGTGCAAAGGTAGAAAACTTGTTAAATAAGATAGAATTCATAAATGAAGACTTCTTTAAGGTCAGTTTATCAGATGCAACAGTTATTTACATGTACCTCTTAACATCGGTTAATAGAGCGCTAAGACCTAAGCTAGAGAGCGAGCTAAAGGAGGGCACAAGGGTAGTGACACTGGATTTTGAGATTCCAGGATGGAAACCTGTACAAATAATTGAAATAGCTTTACCTATGAGAACTGCAAGATTGTACCTCTACGTTAAAGGTGTTAGTGATAAATAAGCAAGCTATTTCACTAGTTCATTCGAAGAAATGCTTTAATCTCCTTAATGATTCTTTTAGCCTCATCAGATGCAACTATAACCTCCTTTTTGCTTTGCTGAAATTGTAAATGATGTACGAGATCATTTGTAATACTGTTAAGTCTGTCAATATAAATATCCATAGTTGGAATGCTGCTACCAAGCACATACTTCAATTCCTTTAAAAATTCTTTAATGAGCATTACCGACAAGGTCACGCGTTCAGAGAGTACCAAGGTCTCTAATCTTATGATAACTTCTTCTAGAAAGATATCAATAATTTCGATGCAACTCCTTAAATCTTTTAAATTCTGCAACTCCTTATTCACATCAACTTTGTCCCATTTTAAATCATAACGTGCAGCAAGCTCTAATCTTTTTATATTATTTTCAATTATAGTCTTATAATACCTTACTTTATTGTGTAAATCTCTTAAAAGGACAATGCTCAATAATAATTTTGATTTTGGACTCATATACACTCCAATGTATATATTTTCCTCTTAAAGTATTAAAGGTATACAACAGTAGGCTTAAGTTTGGCATACATATTTAAGCTCACTTTCTGACATTTTCAACGCTAGTTCTTTACCGCTGAACTGGGGCAAGAGGTTTAGCTCTAAATTCCTCATTTTCTTTTTAGCAAACCATAGAAAAGCCTTTATTATGAGCTTTAGGGGCTCATATTTCAATCCTTTCATGTAGAAGTTATGTATTATGTCTTCTGCCCATGTAACAGTATGCCAGAAGGCTTTCCTCATAGCCTCTGCATGTTCCTGTGTTATTTTCATTCCTATAACACCACCTTCCTCACTTTTTAAAGCACCCATAGGTACAAATAGCATCGGGACTATAAGGCTTCGATATTTCTTTAAACGGTCCAGAAGCTCTAGTGTTTTGATAACATCATCCGGCTCCTCACCAGGGAATCCTAATATAAAAGTAGCAGCGGGTATTATTCTGTGGTCATGCATTATAGCAAACGCCTCTTCAACAATATCTGGCCACTCCTCAGCTTTGAAAGGCGCTGCTTTAGCCGGCATTATTATCTTTGCTAATCTAGGTGAGCCTGTTTCAATACCTACCTCAACACCCAAGTAGTTTTGATCAAGACGAGAATAAATAATATCTGTTAATCTCGATATCAATTTGTATTTTCTTTGAGCATAAACTATTGCTGCAAGAGATGCGTGAGCCCATGCTAAACTTTTCACATTCTTTGTCACAGCATCATGCAGTTTTATCAAGGCATCTTCATTTATCTCTATACCTTTTGCACCATATAGTAAAACGTCTTCACTGTGCAGAACAGTATTATTTACACTAAATTTCTTATTGACTTCTATTTCCCTCAGTATAGTGTCGATTGGAATATGCCTTAGAGGTCTTAACGTAACACTACAAAACTTGCAACCTCTTGGGCAACCTCTCATTATTTCAATAAGACCATTAACACTAGCGCCTTTTATCACAGGTATTTTTTCTACTGATGGAGACTCGTGAGCTCCTACATATATATACTTAGGCACCCCATCACCTCTCATAAGCTTTTCAGCAACATCAACTATTATCTCGTCAGCCTCACCTTCAACTATCACATCAATACCCCACTTTTCAACAAATTCAGGCTCCCAAAGCCATTGCCACGCAGCTGGACCTCCAACAACAATTTTAACTCCTCTTTGTTTCATCTTTCTTACAGCTTTGCTTTCCATTAATTTAAAGAAACTCTTTCTATTAACAGGCTCTCTTCCCGTAATGAGCCACCATTCAGAGCTTGGAGGGCCAAATGCAAAGAAGTCGTGGTGCCCTATCATAAGTATCTTTGCTTTATTAGCATATCTATCTAAGTAATCAGGATCTATGATATGAGCTTCAAAACCAGCATTCTGTAGTGACGCTTCAATTTTTCTCAAACCATAGGGAGCTTCAACAGGTCTCCCAAATTCATCTATCTCAGGCTTTGGACAGCACAAATACATCCATAGCGATTCAGGAACATAAATTGCAGGACCTGTTGCGAGAAATCCTAGAAATTCTCTTCTATGGTGGTTTGTCATCATGCTTCTATCCGTTGTTATAACAATATCAACATTCAGGCTCTTCATATGGCTATGCCCACGCTTTGAATTATTGATATTGAGGTAGTGTATTAAGGGTATATATACCTAGTCACCATAAGGAATAGTGAAACTTTATTTAATACCTTGAGAGAAGCATTTAAAGGGTGTTATTAAGTGAATCTAAGAAGAAAGAGAATAGAGGCATTAACAACAGTGTGGAGCATAATAGTCTCAAAACCTGTGCTAAAAAGGGAAGAGGTTGTAGAAATTTTAAAGAGCGTTTATGAATCTATGAATGTAGAGCCAATTAGAGGAGCAAGCAGCCCTCCAGACCTCTATGAAAAAGAGCTCTCCTCATTATACATCATAGGGAGGTGGGGGCTTGGAATAGATAAGGACCTCCAAGAAGATGTTCTTAAAAATGTTTTCTCATTAGAAATACAGTTTGAACAAATGTGGAACTCTCTTAAGAAAGCAAGTTCGCAAGAGGAGTTTTGCAAAGAATTGAGGGAAATATGCAGTAAAATAAGTGAAGGTATTATGGCAAGGTTTCTCAGGTTCATCTTTACACTATACTATTTCGGATTCATAAAATTTGAAGAATTAATCTCATCATTAAGAAAATTGTATAGCTTCTTTAATAATTTGCAAGATACAATTAAAAGATTTACAAAGTTTGTTATAGCATATGAAATAGGCCTTAGAATTGAGTCAGGGAAAATCAAAGCTCCACTGGAGTTAAACATGGAAAAGAATTTATTAGCACTTAATATAGGTATACCAAAAACTGTTCCCTCTACGAGCTATATAATTGAAGTAAGCAAACACTTTTTTACTCTGCCAAATAATGTAATTAAGAGTTTGCTAAAGGCGGGGAGCAAAGAGGGGGGAGAAGCCAATGTATAAACTGTCTGTTGAGAAAAAATACATTGTTAAAAAAGGCAATAGAAGAATAGTAGTAGAGCTATGCAGATCGCAAGACGGTAAACTATTTGTAGTCCCCATGTATGTTATTAAACATGCGTATGCGGCTTCTGATGGTTCAGAAAAAGAGTGGGAATACGATACAAAGGGTGCTGAAGAAGTAGATTACATGGCATTGCCACAAAATATAAGAGAAGCTTTATCCAGGGCAGGAATTTAGTGAAGTTTCATAAATCTAACATTTAATAAGGTCTTAACGTAATTTAAGCAAGAGTAATGAAGAAGTGTCTTCAGTTTAGCTTTGGTGCTACCATTGAAGCGAGAGCTTTCACTTGATTTTTCAAATGGAATTGCGTATGCTCATGAATTTGGTGATGCTGAGGTTCTAAGCCTTCTCATTCCTCAAATTGCTCAATGGTTTAAAGGTAAATACGGCTCCTTGACCCCCCCGCAAAAAATGGCCATACCTTACATAAAGGCTGGTTACAATGTTTTAATATCTAGTCCTACAGGTACGGGAAAAACCTTAGCTGCATTCTTGCCCATAATTGATGAGCTTTTTCGATATGCTTTAAGTGGCGAATTAAAGGATCAAGTATACGTGGTATATGTTTCGCCATTAAGGGCTTTAAATAACGATATGCAGAAGAACCTCATACAGCCGCTTTCTGACATTAGGGAGCATATTAGCAAGGAGCTTGGAGTAAATGTGGATGTAAGAGTTGCGGTAAGGACTAGCGATACGCTACCTCATGAAAAATCTAAAATGGTTAAGACACCTCCGCATATCCTTATTACAACACCAGAGAGCCTTGCTCTTGCTTTAAATGCTCCTAAATTTAGAGAAAAGCTTGCTACAGTGAGATGGGTTATTGTAGATGAGGTTCACGAGCTTGCATCTAGCAAACGGGGAGCTCATTTATCGTTATCTCTTGAAAGGTTAGTTGATCTTGTTGGCAATGACTATCAGAGAATAGGTTTAAGCGCTACAATAGCACCGCTAGAAGAAGTTGCAAGGTTTTTAGCAGGTTATGATGATGGTGGTGTCCCAAGACCTATAGTAATAGCTGATGCAAGGTTCTCAAAACCTATAGACATAAGGATTGCTGTACCCCGCTTTGACTTGGTCTATACGCCCGCTTCTGTACTTAATGAAGCAATATATGAAGAGTTAGTGAAGCTGGTTTTGCAACATAAGACTACGCTTGTGTTTACTAATACAAGAAGTGCTACAGAAAGAGTTGTGTACAAGCTCAAGAAAAGCTTAAGCTCAAATGGAGTATTAGACGCTGATGAAATTGAGGCCCATCACAGTAGCTTAAGTAGAGATTTGAGACTTGAAGTTGAGGATAAGCTTAAAAAAGGGTTTTTGCGAGTAGCAGTTTCTTCAACAAGTTTAGAGCTTGGTATTGATATAGGGTACATAGATCTTGTAGTACTGTTAAGTAGTCCAAAAAGTGTTACAAGGCTTTTGCAAAGAGTTGGTAGAGCCGGGCATAACGCTTATGCTGTTAGTAAAGGAGTTATAATAGTAGTGGATAGGGACGATTTAGTTGAGTGTACAGTACTAGCAAAGCTCGCAATTCAGAGAAAGATAGACCGTGTGAAAATACCTAAGAAACCCCTTGATATTCTAGCGCAGCACATAGTTGGGATGTCTCTTGAAAGGCCTAGAGCTATTGATGAGGTTTTTAGAGTCATTAAGAGAAGTTACTCTTATCACGAAATTACAGAGGAGGAGTTATTAAGCGTCATTAAGTATCTTAGTGGTAAGTATCCTGGTCTAGAGGACTACAGTGTCTATGCTAAAATACGGTATGATGAAGAGTCAAAGGTTATTGGAAGGAAGAGAGGTGCCAGAATGATATACCAGCTTAATGTGGGAGCAATACCTGATGAAGCAAAGGTTATTGTAGTGGCTGTGGTTAACGGAAGGAAGAGGTATATTGGGGATCTAGAAGAGGGATTTGCAGAAATTCTGGCACCGGGGGACATCTTTGTTCTGGGTGGCAAGACATATAGAGTTTTATCTCTGTACCCAACATATATTGTTGTTGAGCCTGCTGAAGGAGAAAGGCCGACTGTTCCCTCATGGTTTTCTGAAATGTTGCCACTAGCTTACGATTCAGCACTTGAAGTAGGAAAGTTTAGAAGAATAATCGCTGAACTAATTAATTTCATGCCTAGGGAGTATGTTATATCATGGATTATGAAAGAGTACAACATTGAGAGACATGCAGCTGAGCATATTTACGATTACGTGTATCAGCAAATGGTTTTTACAAACAATAAAGTTCCTTCAGATAGACTCATATTAATTGAGCTATGGTTTGACACTGAGAAAAGAACTACAAACATTATATTTCATAGCCTATTTGGTAGAAGGGTGAATGATGTACTTTCAAGAGCATATGCATATGTTTTTGCCAGGTATCTTAGGGAAGGCGTTAAGGTAACAGTAACAGACAATGGCTTTATGCTGACATTTTCAAGCCCAATAAAGGTAAATGAAGTTTCAAGGCTCGTATCTATGGTGTCTCATAGAAATGTAGAGGATATTGTACGGAAAGCAGTAAGAGCAACAGAGTTGTTTAAGAAAAGGTTTAGGCATTGTGCTGAAAGAGCATTTATGTTACTTCGACGCTATAAAGGTGTTGATGTCTCAATTATGAGAAGACAAGTAAATGCTGAGAAGATTATACAAGCGCTTGAAATATACGATAAATTTCCAATAATAGAAGAGACATACAGGGAGATTTTAGAAGACTTCATGGACTTAACTCACGCCAAAGAGGTTTTAAAGAAAATAGAAGACAGTGAGATAAAGGTAGAAATAATAGAGAGCGATATAGTGCCAAGCCCATTTGCACATAACATAATAGCTTATGGATATAGCGATGTTGTTTTAATGGAAGATAAGAGAAAGCTTATAGCAAAACTGCAAGACATGGTCAAGAAGGTTCTGGAGGAGAAAAGCAAGACCGCTAAAGAAGGCATTTACCACGAAGCACTACCCACAATTACATAGAGATGTCGCTTTACAGCTGAAAGCCTTGCTTTTTAAGGCGAGGCTTTCATTTGAGTGGAAAAGCTTATAAGCTTTCCTTGCTTTAATTGCTTTTTATGAAGAGTAATTGAAAACTGTGGTTGCCTCTAAGCACATGGATACGGGATTAGCAACCACTTAAACAAGTTAAGATGGGGAAGCTCTGGCTCTCCCAACTACTCCTCAGAGGATGGATGTAAACACGAATATATGAAGGGAACCGATGAGCCGCCCCAGGAGAACCCTCACCCCTCAGGACAGGGTGGAGGTCATATAGGCATACATGTGTAAATCATAAACTTAAATGCACCCTAAGTACCTATACAGAATGGGGATAAGCTAAGCAGCATAGTTATTTATGATGAGTGTATTAGTCCGCTCTGAGCAGATGATGGAGTCGGCACCCACTGACAGTCAATTGCGCCATATGGGCACACCAAAAAGCATACACTACAAAGACTACATTTATTATAATTAATTTTAACATGGTCATCTATATCAATATATATAGCATTATACGGGCATAGCTTTAGGCATGAAAGGCAATTGTTACATGCTATATAAATAATCTCAGGATAGCATTTGCCAACTCTCTTAATTTTCACAATAACACCCCTCAGCACCATAGTACTATTTATAAGGTCTTGATTGAACACCTCACGATATATCAGCAGGAGGTATAAGAGTTGTTGGTGCGGGGGGTGGGATTTGAACCCACGCAGGCCTACGCCATCGGGTCCTGAGCCCGACCCCTTTGACCTGGCTCGGGCACCCCCGCATGACACTTTGTTTGAGCTAGACCTTTAATACTTAATACTTATTGCCTGAAAAGTTTTAATTGTAAATTACTTATGGCATTTCTTTAAAAAGTTCATCAACTTTTTCTCTATTGTTAAAATGTTTTAGAGCCTTTATATAGAACTGGATGGCATCTCTAATGAATTCTGACCTACTTTTATAATTGAATTTTTTATAGAGTTGCTCTATTTCATTGAGGGTCTCTATATCAAGCTTTAATGAGATAACTTTTGTAAGTGTAATACCTAGCTCTATTATAGTACTTCTAGAAGTCTCATTTTTATTACCTGAAGCCATACACATCCCTTATTTCCTGTAAGACTATGAGATGAGCTATTTATAAATATTCATAAATAGCATTTAACATACGCTACGGAACTTACTTTAGAAGTTGTCAATAGAAATATGTGAGGGACAGAATATGCTATTTTATGGTATTACTTATAGAAAGGCATAAGGAATGCTTAAAATAATATTGTATTGTAAGATAATGTAAGTAGTTTATAAACTTTTTGCAGTATTTGTTATTTAGCTTATATATTTTTATGAAGTTAAAGTTGTAGGCGGGAATATTCAGTGAAAACGTCTATAGAAGGCTTACTTGAATACCTTATTGTAAAAGCTTTAGCAGGCAAAGAGAACGTTATAAAGGCTTTAATGGACTATTTTGTGTATAGTGAAAGCCCTAGTATTGTGGCATTAAAGTATGGGCTCAGTAAACACCAAGTAAGAGGTTATGCGCAAAGAATTGTTGAAAAAACTGGTTCTGTAACAAGAGCTAAGGTTATTTTAAAGTACGCTACACCAATTGTCTTAAAAATAAAGCCCATTACAAAAAAGCTGAATAGCTCCTTTATTAAATGCCTTTTATGTGGTGAAGAGCTGCCATTACAAATAGTTGAAGATCACATCAGGAAGAAGCATACATCTATTGTTGAAGATTATCTCCAATCTACAGTTGAGTTAATGCGTAAGAACATTGTTGTGGATCGCCTATAACTAGGTTTATTAAGTCTCTTAAACTTTGTATTACGTGATGATCAAAGTATTAAACGAAGTGAGGTCCTTAAGCGAGATTAAAGGTAAGAGACTTGCTATACTGATTTCTATAGTTACTAAAAATTGCGAAAGTACATGCCCATTTAAACACTTAATTGCGAAGAATGATAATATTGAAAATGTGATAACTGAGGCGTTAAATTACATAAAATCAGGTAATGAAATAACGTGTACCGTAAGTTTATGTAAAATCAGTACAGTAAAAAATATCACATTATGTACACCCAATTCACTAAATGTGGCTAAACATAAATATGATGAAGTTTTAAAATGTTTAACATTCTCAGACATCGTACTCATTATAACTAAAGACATGAGTATTGTAAAATTGCTTTCAAACCTTGTATGTTTAGCTAAGATAGAAGGTATTGAGATCATTTTACTTAGTGTAAGTTAAGAAATGCTACTTTAATTGCTTAGCCATGAGGTACGCGTCTTCGCCATCCAAATAATATTCAGGTAGTACTTGAATTATTGTAAAACCAAATTTCTTATAGAGATTGACTGCCACTACATTACTTACCCTGACTTCAAGATATACCTCAGTTACATCATACAATTTGCTTAAGATACCCAAAATTGTTGATAATAGATAAGATGCTATCCCCTTACCTCTATACCCTTCTCTTACAGCAAAACTCACTATATGCCCCTTCTTAACCTTTTTACTATGCTGAAAAAACGATGCCCCTTCTTCAATGCGCGTTAAAATGTATCCAACAACCTTTTCATCAACTTCAGCAACATAAAATACATCACCAAACTTATTTAAATGCTCTATCCAAAAGGATAAAGGGTAATGTTCTGGAAGACTCTCTATATTAATAGCAATTACGTAATCTAAATCCTTATCAGTAGCAGGCCTTATCTTAACGTAATGTATTTTTTCTATAGACATATATATCAATAATGGAGACTCTAGAACTGAGATTAAATAACTTTATAGACTCTAAAATGTTCCTTACTAATGCTATATTGGAATATTGTTTTTCTCTTTATTACCTATTTGGCAATTCTTTTGCTAATTCAATATGAAGATGTGTGCATGTTTTACTTAGTGAATTGCCTCTATACGCTTCTTGCTTCTCTCTTCCAATTCCTGCAACCTCTGCTCGAATTCCTTGAGTGTGGAGGTTACTGCTTTTTCAAGATCTTTTTGATCTAAATACAATACCATGCTTTTAATAAACTTCAGTGCACATGATTTTGAATGAAAGTAGAGTTCCTTTCCTCCCAATACTAGCTTTACTCCTTGTCCTTCAAAAAAAGTCCTATTACAAACAATGCATTTAATTCGTTTAGTAGGCAATTTTACAAACCTCTACTTTCCTTGCTTTTTTCAACACCACTTAAATACTTATCAAGTTCTAGCTTTTTTACAATTTGTTCAGCTTTTTTAGTTGCCTCCTCAAGGTTCAACGCAGTAACATTAAGATACATCTTAGTATCTTTAATTCTAAACCTATACCTAACACCAGGTACACCTTCATATCTGTAAATTTCAATAAGTTCAAGTTCTATCTTCATAAATCTACGCCAAGAAAATGTATTATATTATTAACGTATTAAAGGCTTATTAAAGTTCTATAGAAAGTGAGACCAAATTGAATAGTCCGAGTAATTAAAGAGTGGTAATAAATTTCTTAGATTATTTATTAGAACTAAAATCATACCCTACACCTCCTATTAAACGAACTTTATTAAGACTATGGTGACACTTCTTTAATAGCTTGCTCCAATATCTCTAATCCTTTTATAGCCTCTTCCTCTGATATGATAAGTGGTGGTGCAACTCTTATGCTACTCTTACCACAACCTAGTAAAACAAGCCCTCTTTTCATTGCTTCGTACAAGACCCTGTTTCTAGTTTTTTCATCATGGTCTTTACTCTTCTTGTCTTTGACAAACTCTATTCCCCAGGCAAGTCCTATTCCTCTTACATCGCCTACAACACTATACCTTTCTCTAAGTTCACAAAGTCTTTCTCTAAATATTCTCTCCAAGGATTTAACATGGGGTAGAAGTCTTTCTACAATTTCTATGGTCTTTAGCGCAACCATGGAAGCCAAGGCATGACCTCCAAATGTATTGCTGTGAGCACCGCGTGCGAAATCTAATTCAGCTTTAAATATTGTTGCGCCAATTGGTATAACACCTCCGCCTAAAGCTTTAGCCATTGCTATGGTGTCAGGAGCTACGCCGAAGTGTTCAATTGCAAATATCTTTCCTGTTCTGCCCATAGCCATCTGGACTTCGTCATCAACTAACATAATGTTGTATTTCTTAGCAAGTTTGTGTAACTCTGTAAAGAAGTTCTTTGGGGGGACAACATACCCACCCTCACCCTGTATTGGCTCAAAGAATATGCCTGCAACTTCATCAGGTGATGTAAGGTGTTGAAATACCCAGTAATCTATGTACTCAATAACCCTATTGATTAGCTCATCAGGATGCTCATAACCATCAATATGCCAAGGGTTCCTATAAGGATTGGGATAAGGTACATGTATTACCCCACCCATCATAGGAACGTAATTTCTTCGCTGTACAACTTTTGAAGCTGTGAGACTTAATGATCCCATAGTCCTTCCATGAAAGGCTCCTATAAATGCAATGAAGTATTTTCTACCAGTTGAGTGCCTAAGGAGCTTTATTGCTGCTTCAATGGCTTCCGTACCGCTATTACAGAAAAATACTTTTTTATTGAATGTGCCGGGCGATATCTTTATGAGTTTTTCTGCTAAAGCCACTTGATATGGATTAAAAAAGTCTGTACCTGCTGCATGAGTTAGCACATTTAACATTTCAATTATAACACTCTTTACTTCAGGATGTACAGGGTAACCCAGGTTCGATACTGATATTGATGAAGAGAAATCCAAGTACATATTACCATCAACATCGTAAAGCCATACACCATCACCTTTCTCAACAACTAATGGCAGGTTTTCAGGGTCGTGAGTTGTTGTTGCAACGTAACGTCTGTGCTTCTCAATAATTTCCCTAGCCTTTGGTCCAGGAGGCTCTACGATGATTTTTGGGCCTTTAATTACCATACGAGGCACCTACAAGTGCTCAAATACAATGCTTACATATTTCATATAAGCTTTTGAGTTTTTCAAAGCGAATGTTTTTAGGGTGAGAAAAAGCCATGGCTTTACTTAGCTCAGGTCTTGTAATTGCAGGTGCTTATGCAGATAAAATTAGAAGAACATTATTTGCTCAGTTAAGAGATTATGTTAAAAAGGATAAGGAGTGGGCTCAAAAAATAGCGTTTGCAACAGCGCAATTAAATAGACTACTTTATGCTGTACTAGTTGAGCAACTTAAGGTGGATAAAGGTGATGTTGTTAGAATTAGAGTAGAGTATGATGTAGATGAAACTGGCAAAAACATTATCTGGAAGTGGGATACCTTAGTTATAGAGGCCTTTAAACGTGTGCCAAAAGAACACGTAGAAGCAGTAATTAAACAAGCTTTATCAAAAGTTGCAGAACTAACGATAGCAGCAGTAGCATATAATGTAACACAACTAGGTGAAACAGCTGACGGCGATGTTGTATTCACTGTTAAGTTGAATGATAGAGAAGTTGGAGCAGCTATAGTCACACCAGTTAATGATACGCTAGCAATACTGAAAAGAGGAGCAGTATTAGAACCCACGCCTGCAATATTTGAGAGAGTAAAGCTAGAGATTCAGCCAGGGAAGAGCATAGAAGATTCTCTAAGAGCAGCCCTTTCAACAGTTATGCAGACCGCTAAGCATGTAAGTTACGAAGAGGCGCTTAAGCTTGCAAATGTAATTAGAGAGAGAGTTGCAGTTACGCCAATGGCTAAAATTGAAGAAGTAGAAGAAGAGTAACCTTAATGACTAGACCGTACTTTAAGGGTAAGTGATTACAATTATTTTTATCTTTTTCTCTTAACTATGAGTACAAACCCTCTCCTATCAACTACTTCAACAATGTCCCCAGGCTCTATTACTTCACTGCTTTCTGCAAACCAGTACTCTCCTTCATAGAGAATCCTGCCTCTCTTTCCAGGCTCTATACGCTCTACAGCCTTACCTACTCTACTAACAACCATTTGTGTAGCTCTCTTTTTTTCAGACTCCAACGCTTTGTATAGTACAAATGAAAAGAACGTTGCAATACCTCCACAAAGTATTAGTACAAGGTTCCTTAAGCTCTCGAAAACTGTAGGGGTTATTTGTGTTGCAGGCGATATGGGCATGAGAAGAAGGCCAAAAACCAGGGCTAATATACCACTTACTCCAAGCACGCCAAATCCTGGGTACATGAACTCTACAGCTATAAATAAGGATCCTAATGCAATTAGTAATACTGAGACTAGGTTAAGACTCACAGATCCTCCCAGTAATGCTAATATCAAAAAAACTATTGTTAATGGCAATACATCTACTCTTCCCGTTAGTAATGTTATGAAGGTTCCGAAGAAGCCTAAAAACCATAGAATAGAATTTACTGTAGGATCCCTAAGGTACGCATAAACTTGCACATATAGCGAAGGCTTATACTCTTCATAACTATTTATATGAATAGTGACATTCTTAACCATAGTACCATATTTTATAGCAATAACTCTTCCATTCAATTTACTTATAAAATCATTCAAATCAACAGCAACAATATCTGCAACACCTTTCTCAACAGCTTCCTCGCCCCTAAGAACGAGATTTTTCGTGATGAATAATTGCACAGCCGTGGAGTTCCTCCCCCTAGCCTCAGCGTAGCGTACCGCCATTGCAGTAAGGCTATTTATTACCTTACTTTCATTTATATACTCATACTGACCTGTAATTGGGTTAATTGATATAGGTTGTGCAGCTCCTATAACACCATAAGGTGAAATTCCTATCACATGCATAGGTTGAATAACTATACTAGCAGCGCTCAAGGCCTTGTCATATACGTATCCCAGTATTGGAGCTTCGGAATTCAGAATCATATTTGCGATGTTGATCATAGAGTCCACGTATCCACCATAACTATCTACTAGAACTACTAATGGGGCGCCTCTTTGTATTGCTAGTGATAACGCGTCCTTAAGATACATCTCTGTTGGTATATCTATAACTCCTAGAGACCCTTGTACTTTCACAAGTATTGCTACATCGTCATTTACACTATATTGGCATGCCACGTCACTTAGATGAATTTGCATGAACAGAACGAGAATTAAGATAATTAATGCGATCAAGAGTATGTAGTGATAGCTTACGTAATATTTGTTAGACCGCATAACCTCCTTACTCCTTTGTCGAGCTCTCTACTTGAGACTTTACTTTTCCAACAGCTAGTGCAGAGGCTAAGGCCTCAGTCGCTGCCTTTGAGGACAGGCTCTCAGTTATTATTATTACATTTTTTTCTTTTGCTATATCAACATATGTCTGTAACTCTCTTAACCTTAGTGCAACAGGATGCTTCTCATATGTTAATGCCGCTTCAGAAAGTATCTGAGCAGCACTTCTCTCTGCTTCTGCTTCAATTATTCTAGCTCTTCTAATTCTCTCTGCTTCTGCTTGATATGCCATAGCTCTAATCATTCCCTCCGGCAACTCTACAGCTTTTAATGTAACCATCGACACCTTTACACCCCATGGCTCTGTGACTTCATCAATTATGCTTTGGATCCTCTTATTTATCTCCTCTCTCTTTGCTAGAATATCGTCTAATTCTAGCTGACCTACAACATCTCTAATTGTTGTTTGACCAAGCATTACTATTGAATAGTTGTAATCTCGCACCTTCATCACAGCTTTCTCAGGGTCTACAACTCTGTAGTAAACTACAGCATCAATTCTTACAGTTACATTATCTTTCGTTATTACTTCCTGCTTAGGCACATCAATGGTATTTATCCTAGTATCAACAATTATACCCCTATCTATAAATGGCACCAAGAAGACTATGCCAGGACCCTTAATTCCTACATACTTTCCAAGCCTTAAAACCACCATTCTTTCCCATTCTTTTACAATCCTGATAGACTTAGAGAGCACGATTACCATAACAATTAAGAGCAGCAATATTCCCAAAATCTCTAAAGGACTTATAGGCATGATCTTTCCTCTCACAACTGTGAAGTACTAATTAGTATATTAGCTTCAATGAAAATAAGCCTTTTTATTTTAAGCTGTTTACTTAAGCCCCAACCTTGCAGTATAGTATTCCAGGATATCAGGATGCTGTTCGGCTACGGTTTCAAATTCGTCTTGCTCTACAATGGTGTATGGTATTGCATCCTTTATTGAATCTAGTCCATGTAAGATCATTACAAGCCTATAGATGCCTATTCCAACGCCTGCTGTAGGAGGCATACCGTATTCTAAAGCTCTCACGTAGTCCTTGTCCATTGGGTGATGCTCTACCTCTCCAAATTTTTCTCTGCTCTTTACTCTAAGCTCCTCTTCCTTGCTGAAGAAATAGAACTGAAGTATTGGGTTGTTGAGTTCGCTATACCCATTGCCTACCTCCAGACCTCCGATATAAATTTCGAATCTCTCAGCGTATTCAGGATTTTCCCTAAAGGGTCTTGCTAAAGGTGAGACATCTCTTGGAAATAGTGTTATAAATGTTGGTTGCTGGATTTTCGGTTGTGCAACTTTTTCAAAGATTTTTTCAAGTAATTTACCTTTTCTCGGATCCTGCACCTTAATGTCAAGCTCTTTTGCTATGTCAATTAATTCTTCATAGCTCTTGCCCTTAACCTTAACATGTCCAAAGAACTCGATAGCTTCTTCCAAAGGGACTCTTTTCCAAGGCGGTGTAAAGTCTAATACTAATTTCTCATTATTTCTTTCCACATCAATTTTGTAATCGCCGTACACTGTCTTTATGGCATGTGAGACCATCTCTTCTACAAGTTTCATCATGCCGTTCCAATCCGCAAAAGCCTGATATATTTCTATTTGTATAAATTCCGGATAATGCTGAGCATCAATGTCTTCATTTCTGAAGCAGACTGCTATTTCATATACTTTAAAGAAGTTCGCTATAATGGATCTTTTAAGATATGTTTCAGGTGCAATACTTAAGTAAACGTCTCTATTGAGAGCATGTATTTTAGTTATAAAAGGTCTTGCAAGAGCACCTCCATAAACCGGCTGCAGCTTCGGTGTATGAATTTCTATAAAACCTTTAGAATCTAGAAAGTCTCTAAAGGCCTTTTCAATTCTATACATAGCTACCATAGCTTCTCTCACTTTTTTATTCAGCATGAGGTCAAGGTACCTTAGCCTATACCTCTTTTCAGCATCTGCAAGACCATGCCATTTCTCGGGGTAATCCCTCCATGTTATTGCTAAAACTTTAAAATTTTCAACAAGCAATGAAAGCTCACCTCTTAGTGTTTTCATAGGCCTTCCAATAACACCTATAATATCACCTACATTGAGTAGTTCAACAACATTCCACAGCGCCTCTCCAATAACGTCATATCTGAATACAAGCTGAATTTGTGCCGTACCGTCATCAAGTACCATGAAAGTTATTTTACCATGTCTTCGAATTCCAAGTATTCTGCCAGCAACGGAATGCCTGTCTTGAGTTTCTTCACCACTCTTTAGATAAGCATACTTTTCTCTAATTTTTGCTAAAGATTCTCTAACTTCAAAGCTATACTCAGTGATATAGGGATCTATACCTAGTTCCACAAACCGCCAAAATCTGTGTTTTTGAAGCATTGTAATACCCCTATCCTAATTCTTATACAAATTCTTCTATATTTATTGACTGTGTATAAAATGTCATAATGGAAATCACAATTAAGGTGTTATTACTCAGTCGAATAGCTCTTCATCATTTACCTACAGCGAAGAGCGCTTTCATCACTGCTACTTCTTAACTAAAATGCATCTGTTTATTAACCTTAAATGGTATAAGGTTTCTTATGTCCGTGGTGCCATGGATTCCTTCACCAAAAGTTGTTATTGAATATTTAAGACATGCATTAGGAGTGAGTAGTAGAGATGTTGTACTTGATTTGGGCTGTGGTGATGGAAGGGTTTTGCTAGAGTTTGCAAAAAGCGGTGCTATTGCAATATGTATAGAGATTAATAAAACTCTATGTAATGTTACAGAAGTAATTTTTGCTATCCATGGTTTAAAGGATAGATTAAAGATAATATGTAACGACTTTTTTAAGGTAAGGCTTTCAGAAATTATGCCAAAACCAACAATAGTATATGCATATCTCTATCCATCAATACTTGAGGCTTTGGCGGAAAAACTTGAAGCAGAGCTAGACTTTTGTACAATTATAGCATCACTAGACTTTCCTATTAGGAGCTGGAGCCCAATATACGTAAAGCACCTAATTGATGAAAACGATCACAATAGAATTGTATGGATTTACGTAAACGGCATTTCAAATCCTAAGGCCAGACTTTTAAAAGGCAATGTCATTGACATAAACAAATGTATACAAGCTTGTATAGAGAAATGTAAAAGGGAACTTTATTTATATTGACTCAGCTTATCGACCCTTCGTCATGAAAATCCAACAACGTCGACCTCATCATCGTTGAGTTTTGCATATTTCGCTTATTTAATAGTGTTTTGTCAATTTATATGCTATAAAGCTTTTTTCTCACAGTTTCAGGCAGGCTTTCTTCACTAATTACAGTAGCTGTCTGCGGAGGGCGTACAAATTTTGGACCTACAATAATGTATTTGCTTTCACTTTCTTGTCTACTTTTCAAAACTCTAATCTTAACAAAAATACCGTCAATTCTCTTAACATAAACATATTTTTTATGCTTTAAGCCCATAAACTTCACTCAAATTAATGATATTTTATATGCTTATTTTTTAACTGGGTTTCGGAGTAAAAAAGTTGTGATGAAATGGGTAATAAGCTGTTATTAAGGTAAAGGTGTGAAAGGCTGTGGGGATACAAAGCTATTTTTCTGACTGGCAAAGTCTTGAAGAAGCAATAAAGCATTGCCATAAATGTCCTCTATACAGGAGTAGAAAGAACCCTGTACCTGGGGAGGGAAATAAGAACTCGTATGTAATGTTTGTGGGCGAAGCCCCGGGGGCTACAGAAGATGAAATGGGAAGACCATTTGTAGGAGCGGCAGGGAGGCTTTTAACAATGATTCTTGAAAGCCTTGGAATCAAGAGAGAAAGTATTTATATAACAAATGTAGTTAAATGCAGACCTCCAGGTAACAGAGAGCCTAAGGATGAGGAAGTGGAGGCGTGTAGCATTTACTTAGAATCTCAAATACTTTTACTAAAGCCTAAAGTGATCGTAACGCTAGGTAATGTAGCTGGGAAGAAAATCTTTGGTATGGGAAGTCAGCAGTGGGGTGGAGTTATGAAGATGAGGGGGAAGGCGTGTAAGTTAAGCATACTAAATCTTACTATTCTAGCAATACCAACACTACACCCTGCAGCAGCTCTTTACAATCCTCAGTTAAGGACATTACTTGAAGAAGATATTAAACTTGTTAAAAAGATTACAGAGAGCATTGCTCAGGAAACATTGAGCTTAGGAGATGTACAAAAGAGTAAAAGCAAGACTAAGACACTGTTAGATTATTTGAAGTAGCTATGTTGCGTCAATAAAAACGAAGTACGAAATACGTTCTTCTAAGAGTAACAACATGCCCTCAGTAGTTACCTCAAAATCTTTAGTAAGCCTCGAATTGATTAAAATATATGAAAACTGAAGATATGCTTGTTGTAAAACTTATCAACATTTCCTGCAACCTGGGCTATGCTGTAATGAGGGTCTAAATAGAGCTCTAGAAAATGTTAAGGCAGGGGGTTCAATTCATAGATCATCATCTTGGGGCTTTTTTTATGTTAAGTATAAAAGCAATTTAGGTGCTATGTTACTGTAGATGATGATGTGGGCAGCCTACGACTTGTGTGAAAGGGATGAAGAGCCCAGATGCTCAAGCTGAGGTAGTGTGTATTAAAGAAGGTAATTGTTGTATTTCTTTAATGGATATGTCAAAGCTATTAGACATTATTTCAAAGGTGAGTCATGCAATTGAAGCTACGTCATATTTTAAAGGCTCAGCAATGTCATTGATTGAAGATATCGAAATGGCTAAAAATGCTACAATTAAAGCTAGAAACTCCTTAGAGGCTTTTATTAAGACCATTAGAAATAGCTCTGAAAAGAGCTTTGATGAAGCTTTTATTTATACAATGTCAAATACTTTAAATAGGTTAGTTGAGGTAAGGAATAGACTATGTCGTATATCAGAGGTTGTTGAGGGCACTTTAGATAGCGTCAAAGCTATGGTTTTAAATGGAATTATGCAACTCGATACTATACTTGTTCGCTTTTCTCTTATAGCACTAGCCTTTGCAGTAAAGGTTAAGAAATGGAGCAGGGAGACAGCAGGGGTCTTTGCATCTGCTATAGCATCGGCACTTTTTGCCTCTCTCTTCAGCTTAAGTGACAATGAGTATATTAATGAAACGCTAAGAAAATGCATATAGCATTAAACTGTGTGAGCTATATGAATGAAAGTATTAATGAGCATCTCCACCTTCTTACTAAACTGGCTCTGAAAGGAGATGAGGAGACAGCAGAGCTTTTGATAAACATCCTTTTGTCATTAGAAGCTCTGCAGATTCAAGCAATAGCATACTTACTTGTGTATCAGATCATTATGAATACATATATTGATTTGACTGAGGAGTGTAAGAAGTGTGGAGGAGTTTGTTGTAAGTTTGGAGAGCCAATAGAACTCTATAGCTTCGATGTAGAAGATTTAAAGTCTATAGTAATGGAATTTGATAACTACGTAATTAAAAATTGTGGTAAGGTGTATTTACCAAGGCCTTGCCCATTTCAAAACGAGTGGGCGTGTAGTGTGCACAATGTAAAACCATATGCCTGCCTTTCATATCCATTTGCTGTGGAAAATTTGCAAAAAGATGTCATCTCATCCTATACCTATTCACATCCTCCGAGGCCATTCATACCACATTTTTGTTTAGCTGGTCAAAAGGTATGGAATATTATAGATTCTGCAATAAAAGACTATAAGTTTCTGCACGGAAAGGAACCTTTACCACAGGACCTCTTAAAATACACGTCGAAGAAGTTGAAAGTCCACATATAGCTGGGTCTTTTAATTAACTTCAATAAATCCTACTTTAATTCTACTTCACCTCCTACTTCAATTCATCAGCCTCTGTTAGGAGTTTTTCATGGAGAATTGTAGAGAGAGCTATGAGTGCTGAAGCTAAGGCGTATTCTGTTGAAATAACTATTCCAGGAGCAACATCCACTACGTAATTAGCGAACCTAAATAGGCTCGTAGGTACCCCCTCCCTTGCACCAACCATTAAATTTACTCTTCTTCCTTTTTTATATGCTCTTATGATGAACTCTGCAAGCTCGTTGGCAATTCTCGACACCGGCTCGCCTTCTGGCTCAAAGATTATCAACGGCTCTCCCATCTTAGATCTAACGAATTGAAACATGTCTTGCAACAATATCTTAGTTTTATGAACCTCTCTCCCACAGCTCTTTCTTTGCACTTCAAATCTCGAATCCACGCCTTCGAAAAGCCCTCTTAGAAAGTTATATAAGCTATACGCATCTATGATCCCTATGGGTGTTATAACAAGCTCTCCCACTTCATAAGTTTGTACCTCCCTACCAATGCGTGTGCCGAAAACGTATGCCGCATCTGAAGGTCCTAGATATGGCTCATGCGCAATAACAAAGCTTCTGAATACCTTATATATAGGGTACTTATAGGGCTTCATCTTTTTATAGAACTCATTACCAGGAACAATACTCATATATGCTTTGTCCTGAATTATCTGTATAACAATAACCTTGTTCGGATTCTCAAGATTAACACTAGCACCTGTTATCTCCTTTACAATGCTACCTACAGCAGTGTTCACATCAATGCTAGTAAAGCTGTGATGCCCCCTCCTAATAGTTCTTACAGCGAAACTATCCTCCTGAGAGATGTACTCCCTGACAATACTCTTAATAGCCTCCGCAATATCATTAATCTCAGCTCTAGAACAACTCAGAACAATATAAACTCGCTCAGCTTCTGGAATTCTCTTCTTGACCTCTTGTGCTAGAATTTGCTTATCAGAGGAATTAAAGACCAGTACGAGCCCTAAGTAGCCATGCGGTGCTGGTAAAACTTCAGCTTTTGCATCCAGTTCTTTGATATACGATGCTACAACCCTTTCCATTCCAAGCCTACACGTTATAATAATGTCAGCACATTGCATAGCATCAGCCTCGGCTCTTATTAAGCCTTAAAGACTTAATAAGGTGAACAATGACATTATTAAGATAGGTCTACATCATTTATATTACTGTGTAACTAAGTATTATTGGCAATATTCATAGCAATGTATGGCACTTACTAGAAAATCTTAAGATGATGAATTCAAGACATAATGAGAAGTGATTGCAACTCCCCGAGCTGAATTTAAATACAACATAAATGGTATACGTTAAGAAGTGCCAACTTTAAACAATATTTTAAGCTGATGTATAATTTAGGCTCACATAACCTTAATGACGTCAACTTTCAATGTATTTGTTCCATTATAGTATCTCGATATGCTGTAGCTGTGGTTTGTTGGAAGTATAAAATTTGAAGATTACAGCGTTGATCATTTATAAGCATGATGTAATGCTGGAAATTGAAATTAGTGGGCCCGCGGGGATTTGAACCCCGGACCTCCGCCTTGTAAGGGCGGCGTCCTACCAGACTAGACGACGGGCCCTTAATCTTTGTATAATGAACTTAGGGGTTATAGCTTTTTCAGTTCTTTAGTACTCCCTCCAAGTATGTCCACATTTAATGCATTTATAGAATGTTGTTGGAGGCTCGTCAGCTGCTCTCGTTTGGATTTGCCAAGCATATACCTCTTCGTATCCGCATTTGGGGCACCTCACATACCCTTTTACTATAGTTGCTGTAGGTGGTGCAGATATTTGCAAAGAGTCCACTATAGCTGTCTTCTCTTTATTGCTATGTTGAAAAGCTCTCGACATAATCATTTTACTGCTCATGTTAGTAGCTTCGTATCCGCATTTCGGACATCTGTACACTTTCTTTGTCTTGTCAAGGTGAAGTAGTGTTCCACAGCGAGGGCAAAACATTGTGACCTCACCTTTGCTGTAATGGTTTTGAGGTATAAGCTAGGTTTTCTAAGGCTAATAAGCATTACTATTAATATTGCTAAGTAAAAAATCTTTCATCACGTATGTGAACACCTAAGTCAAATACATTCTTCACTATGGCAGTGAGCATTTGTCCTTGCCTAATTAATTCAGCAATTTCAGGTTCGTCGTAAAGCAAAATTCCTATGCCAATAACTTTCAAGTCCTCGGAATCCACAATAGCAATGCATTCTCCCTTCTTAATTGGAGGTAACACTTTATCTACTGATGCGAGGAGCAAGTCATTACCATACAGAAAAGCTTTTACACCTTGAGGCTTTGCACTTATAGCGCATCCCATTTTCTGAAAAGTTTCGTAAATAAAGTTATATAAGTATGGCGATGGAATAAATTTTCCTCCCCATAACCACCCAGCCAGAATACCTCCACCAACAATTCTCATTTTTTTTGAATTCTTTAAAAGAGCTTCATACACCAAATTAGGATAAAGCATTACTCTTGTCCAGCCTCTAATAGAAGAATGCAATAGAATTCTGAACTCTTTCTCAATATAACTAAATGCTTCTTCACAAAAACACTCCTTAATAAAGTTTTTTAATAATAACCAAGCTTCACTTATTAGTTTCTTTTCCACCATACTTTCTCTCAGCCAGGTCTATAATATTCAAAAACGCCTTTATTATCTCTACTTTCACAACTCTTTTTTCTATCTTTGCATCCCAGATTTCATCCCAAATTTCGTAAACCTTAGCACTTTTACCGAGCTTATCACTTATAGCGTCCACAGCTTCATCTAACACCTCTATATCCCACCTCTGTACATCCTTAAACCTCTTATCAATAGCTTTTACAAATTCCTTTACAAACTCTATGTAGATATCATAAAGGGCATTTGCATTTACATTACCCTGACTTCTTGTCAATAGCTCTTCAATAGCTCTTCTAAAGAACTTTAAGTCCATGCTGCAACACGCCTCCCACACTTGCATCCTTATTCAAAAACCTTATTAACTAAGCTAAGAACTTATATCTCTACGCGAAATATAGCTATTGGTGATATCATGAGTGTGGATTACGCAGAACTAGGTGACTTAAAGGAGGGCAGCTATGTCATTATAGAGGGAGAACCTTGCAGAGTTGTTGAGGTTTCTAGAGCAAAAACAGGTAAGCATGGAAGTGCGAAAGTTCATATCGTGGCAATAGGACTTTTTACAGGGTCTAGAAAAACTCTCGTCGGACCAGCAGATCAAAGGGTTGAAATTCCTATAATAGATAAGAAAGTTGGTCAAGTTATAGCTGTGCTAGGGGATAAGGTACAGTTAATGGATAGCGAAACCTATGAAACTTTTGAGGTTGATATGCCTACTGATGAAGGTATAAGAAGCAAGATAGCACCAGGTGTAGAGGTAGAATATTGGAGTGCTTTAGGCAGGAGGTTCATATATAGAGTTAGGTAGTAAAAATAATAATGATATAGGATTGAAAAATGGTATTGGATTCCCTTAAAAACCTAGTTGCATCTTTTTTAAAAGCTGGAGGTTCGTATGAAGAAGCAGTTGAAAACTTTATTAAGGAGTTACAAAAAACACTTTTAAAAGCAGATGTAAATGTAAAGCTTGTTCTTCAGCTAACTAATAGCATTAAGGAAAGAGCTCTTAAAGAAAAACCCCCTCCTCTAGTATCAAAAAATGAGTGGTTCATAAAAATTGTTTATGATGAGCTTTCAAAACTCTTTGGAGGAGATGTAAAGCCACAAGTTTTTCCCCAAAAAACACCATACAAACTCATGCTTGTTGGTGTTCAAGGCTCTGGTAAAACTACCACAGCCGCTAAGATAGCCTACTTCTATAAGAGATATGGGTATAGGCCTTGCTTAGTGTGTGCAGATACGTACAGACCTGCAGCTTACGAGCAGCTTTATCAGCTTAGTAAGCAGATTGATGTAGCGTTTTGTGGAAATACAAAAATTAATGATGCTGTGGCAATAGCTAAGAAGTGTGTTACTGAATGCTTAGAGCAAAACTGCAATATAGTTATAATAGACACTGCTGGTAGGCATGGATATGGAGAGGAAGAGGCTTTGCTTAAGGAAATGCAGGAAATAGCTAAGGAAGTAAGCCCAGACGAAATAATGTTTATTCTAGATGCATCAATAGGGCAAAAAGCTTACGACATTGCACTAAGATTTCACTCTGCAACACCAATAGGCTCCATTACTATAACAAAACTTGACGGTACCGCTAAGGGTGGCGGAGCATTATCAGCTATTGCAGCAACAAAAGCTTTAATAAAATTCATTGGAACAGGTGAAAAAATACCTGAGCTAGAAGTATTTGAACCGAGAAGATTTGTAGGCAGGATCTTAGGATTAGGCGACATATCAGCACTTATAGAAAAGTTAAAGTCATTAGAGTATAGCGAAGAAGTTGAAAAAAGATTTTCAAGAGCGCTGACTACGGGTAAAATTACGTTAGTAGACATATATCTACAACTTCAAGCCATGAGAAAACTAGGACCACTATCAAAGATCTTGCAGATGATTCCTGGGCTTGCTCTTTTACCCATAGATGATAAGCAGTTAAAACTAGGTGAAGAGAAGATAAAGAAGTGGATAGCAATAATAGATTCAATGTCTTTTGAAGAGCTAGGGAATCCTAACATAATTGACAAGAACAGAATGATTGAGATAGCTATAGGGTCTGGTACTAGTGTTGAGGATGTTAAGGAGCTTCTCAAGTACTACGAGCTTGTGAACTCAATGATTAAAAACATTAAGAGAAGAAAGAGCTTTCTTAAGAAGCTAGGCATTGATTTAACAAAGATGGATATGGAGTAGACCAGGATGCTATATAGTGCCATGAATTCTGATGGCATTACTACAATAGTTATTAAGATTTTAAAGAAGTATCCCTTATGTGATAGATGTCTCGGTAGACTTTTTGCACGATTAAGTAAAAACTTAGGCAATGATGAAAGAGGTAAAGCACTAAAGATAACCACAATAATGGAGCTACATAAGATGGTTTTAGAAGGCAATAAGGAGGCTCTTAATGATTTAAAAGAGGTTTTGATTAATAGTAAAATGCCCTTAATTGGTCTCCTTAAAGAGTTCAACATAAGCTATCAAGGAGATGCCCCGAGGTGCTATATCTGTGAGGACCGCTTAAATGAGGTTATTGATACATTTTCAGAACTTATTGCAAAGAATATTGTTGAGAGTAAAAGGGAGAGCTTTTTGATAGGTGTTGTAGTGCCCCATAACTTAATTGAAAAGGAGCTCAATATTGCAAGGGAGTTTCAGTTGCAGTACTGGGAAAGCATTAAAAGAGAGCTTAAGAGAGAAATAGGCAAAAAGGTTCAGCAATTAACAGGTGTTAAGGTAGACTTTGAAGCCCCACAAGTTACCTACATAGTAAATTTAATAAATAATACTATAAAAACGGAAATAAGGTCTTTATTCATATATGGCGTTTATAAGAAGTTTGGAAGGATGATCTCACAAAAAATATGGTTAAGAAAAGATGGAACAAGAAAGTATAAGTTAGCAATAGAGGATGCTATTAAAAGTACCTTAATATATGTCAAAGCATCAGACGCTGTGATGCACATTGCTGGGAGAGAAGATGTAGATGTTAGAATGCTAGGAAATGGTAGACCAATTATACTGGAGTACAAGAACCCATATATACACACAATTGATTTAAAGACTCTTAACGACACTTTAAACTCTTTCTCACCATGGATAAAATTTAACTTGAAAATGACTGTTCGTCGCAATTTTGTTTCTAGAGTAAAGAAGGGCTCTACAGAGGCCTTTAAAATTTATAGAGCCATAATATATTCAGATAAAGCATTAAGTTCTAAGGATCTTGTAAAGCTTGAGAAAGAATTCGAAGGAAAAATAGTGATGCAAAGAACACCCACACGAGTTCTCAGTAGAAAACGCGATAGAGTACGCTATAGACAGGTTTACCAAGTAAAAACCCTGTATATACAGCCGCATTTATTTGAAGCATTAATAAGATGTGAGGGAGGGTTGTATGTTAAAGAACTTATTACAGGTGATAATGGCAGAACTCTTCCTAGCTTTTCCCAAGCCTTAAATTCAACATTGAATTGCCTTATGTTGGATGTGCTATATGTTCATGAACATATATAAAGCTATTCACATGAAAAATACTGATTAAGAGGGTTTTCAACGGGTTGTAATAAATGGTTAAAGCACCTCAAGGACTTAGGCATAGAACACGAAAGTTGCTCAAAAAGAAGATTAGAGAGAAGGGTGCTGTTCCACCCCTTAGTAGAATACTTATTGAATATAGGATAGGTGACAAGGTATATATTGATGTGGACCCAGCTATTCATGGTGGTATGCCCCATAGAAGGTATATTGGTAAGGTTGGTAAAGTTGTAGGTTTTAGAGGAAGAGCTATGATAGTTGAGGTAGAGGTAGGATCAAAAACCAAGAAACTGATTTTACTACCTGAACACGTTAAACCAGCATTTGATGTGAAAGACAGAGTTGATGAACTTTTAAAAAAGCTTAGCGAATTAAATAAGATAAGGTTAGAGCAAAGGAAAATGTTGCTAAGTTTATTAAGTGGAAAGGTATAAAATTTTCATTAATAAGAATGTTTCTCTACTTCGCACATTCCGTTGTTGGGGGCTGAAAATGGCATATGAAGTCTTAGAGTTCCATGACATTCCCTATGCTGTTGCCAAAAAACTTCTTGAAAAGTACGCTCAGAAGCTCGGTGGCAATGTTTCAGAACTCGTTAGGATTGTTATGGAGTATTTAAATAATGTAGTTAAATGTAATGAAGATGTTATTGAAGAGCTTTATAATAAGCTTAGAAAATACGAACTTAAAGAGATAACAATTGCCATGATTCTTAACATAGTTCCTCAAACAATTGACGAACTCAAGACACTTATGGTGTTTGAGGAAAGAATACCTGATGAGGATATGCTAAAGGAAATTATTAACATGATAAATGAGCAGTGTAGCCAAAAGGAAAAGTGATTCCTGTAAGAGGGCTTAATGTATGAAGCCCAAGGCTAGGCGTTTTCAGGTAGTACCAGATGAATTTGCACTTGTTTTAGATTATAACCCCATGGGCAATCCTTACGATAAGCATTCCTTTCATAGGACTTCTCCCATAGCTCAGGGTATTGGCACAAAGTACTTCTCGTTAGTTGAGATAGTACCTGTTAGAGGCCAAACTCTTATGATTGGTGAAAGAGTAGCCATAGCTTCTGCACCTGATAGACCTGGGTTGAAGGTTTTTGACAGGCTCCTTTTTGAGGACCTCACTACAATAGCTAAAGAGAATTTAGTTAAGTTCTTACCCAAAATCGTTGAGGAGAAGGAGAAAGTATTTGTAGAGTTTTTCAATATTGCAGAGGCAATAAATATTAGGTTACATAGCTTAGAGCTACTACCTGGCATAGGGAAGAAGACCTTAACGTTAATTCTAGAAGAGAGGAAGAAAAGCCCTTTTACTAGTTTTGAAGATATTAGAAGGAGGGTTAAGATTTCAGATCCTGTGAAATTATTTGTTGACAGAATATTAATTGAATTACAAAGAACTGAAAAATACTACATATTTGTAGAGCCTTACCCATTTTCACCTGAATACAGATTTCTAAATTACTTAGAGGTACTATATAGCAGAGCGGGATACTATGAGCCATGGTAACAAATTTCAGCGGCACATTTCTTTCGGAGAGAAATCTCTATAAAGTGGTTAAGCAGTTACTATCTGATGAGGGTATAAGGTTAAAGAAAAAGCTAAGCCAAACGTTTTTAATTGATAGAGAAGAACTTGAATATATATCAAATAAAGTAAAGGAAAGCGCTCCCAATTATTGCTGTGTTGTCGAAGTTGGAGCTGGCATAGGCAATTTAACATCATATGTAGCAGCACTAAATAGTAATAAGATAGTGATAGCTATAGAGGTGGATAAGAGGTTTGCAAAAATACTTAAGGCACTGCAGGAGGAGTTTCCTAATATTGACATAGTAATTGGTGATGCATTAAAGATTATTCCGTCTATGAGGGGATGTAGCATTGTTATAGGCAACTTACCCTACCATATAACATCATCACTTCTGGTTACCATAGCTAAGAGCTCTTTTGACTTAGCATTAATAACGGTACAAAAGGAAGTTGCAGAAAGAATTGCATCTAAGGCTGGAGACAAGAGTTATGGAAAGATTACAGTTTTTCTGCAGCATCTCTTTGAAGTAAATTACATTAAGACCATACCTCAATACAAATTTTACCCTAAACCATGTGTGGATTCAGCTGTGGTTTTGTTAAAGCGTAAAAAGAGTTATGATACCATAGCACAACTACTTGAACATCTTATTAAATGTCTTTTTTCCTTTAGGAGAAAAACTGTAGGTAAAGCTATAAAGAACTGTTTAAAAGGGTTCAGAATATCAGAACTCTACAGGTTTCAGGAAATATGGAAGAAGAGAGTGTACCAATTAAGTGTAGAGGAGTTAGAGAAAATTGCTTATATAATTGCGAATCAAGAAACACGAAAGTAGAGACGATAAATAACATTATTTTAGTGCTTAACGAGGAGGTTTACGCGCCTTCAGATGATACATTCATTATCGCTACAGGAGTACTTCAGATAACAGATGAACTTGCAGAAAAACATCTTATAATAACAGAATTAGGATGTGGCACAGGCTATGTAACGATTTTAGCTGTTAAAAAGATTCTAAGTAAGGGCTTTTCAAATATGTATGCTATTTTAATTGATATATCCCCATGTGCTGTAGAGAGTGCTTTAAAATCCGTAAAGGCTAACGAACTTAATACTTACATGGACATAATACAGTGTGATGGTGCTAGTTGCTTGAGGGGAGGCTCAGCAGAGTTAATATTATTTAACCCTCCTTACCTACCTGTTGAAGATGGTGGGGGATGGCTTGAGAAGTCCTGGAGTGGTGGTAGTGAGGGCTTAGTTGTTTGGGATAAGTTCTTTGGGGATGCTTTGAGAATATGTAAGGGTAGCTGCCCGGTGGTATTCACGATTTCTTCCTTACAAAATCTTGCTAAGATTTTGCAAAGATTACAAAATAGTTGCAAAATTATTGAAATTCACGAATGTGTAAACTTCTTTTATGAAATTATATGTTCTGTGTGTTGTATAGTTGGTGCTGTGAAATGATTAAGGTAGTGATAGTAGGTATTGAAGGGGAGATAAATTTGGGATTCATTGTAAGGCTTTGCAAGAATTTTGAAGTTGACGAACTTTCTCTTATAAAACCGCAAGTAAATATTTGGTCCGAAGAGGTCAAGAGATTCGCAGCAAATGGAGTTGACTATCTATATAGCGGTAGGGTCAAGATTTATGATCGTATAGAAGAGGCATTGAAAGATATTGGTATTGCAGCCTGCACTTCTGCTGTAGTGGATACAAGTAGTGGAGATGTTCTTAGAAAAGCTATTGAGTTAGAAAGCTTTATTGAAATAGCGAAGCTTTATACTAATATTGCTGTGGTCTTTGGTAGAGAAAGTGTAGGACTTACTAGAGAGGAAATAGCGAAGTGTGATGTCCTAGTGCATATTGCTACAAATCCTAGTTACCCTGTTTTAAACCTCAGTCACGCTGTTGCAATAACTCTTTATAAACTCTATAAAATGCTTAATAAACCCTCGCTCTTAGAGAAGATGGATAAGGCAGACGAAGAGCAGTTAAGAACTGCTGAAAAGTACTTTGATGACTTAGCAAGACTCGTAGCAAGCGATGAAAGACAACATGCCATGTTTTCAATGGCTTTTAGGCATCTTTTGAGGAAAGCCTCGTTAACTAAAAGTGAGTTAGGTTTTTTAGTAACATTTATAAGGAGGCTATCAAATAAATTAGCGAAATGTGTGTAGGGATGTTTAAATGCCGCAGAAACCTGCTAGATGTTATACACATCAGCAAAAGCCACCTTATACTAGGAAGGAATACATTCACGGGGTTCCACCACCAAAAATAACCAAATTCGTCATGGGCAATACAAAACTCGATGCTGAAGTAATGATGGTACTTAAGGCTATGGAAAGGGGCATTATAAGACACAATGCTCTAGAGGCTGCCAGAGTAATTACTCATAAGTTCTTAAGTACAGAAGTGGGTGAGCAGAACTTTCTTTTAATAATTAAGAAGTACCCACATCAAGTTCTTAGAGAGCATAAAATGATGGCTTTCGCCGGTGCGGATAGGTTGCAGGAAGGTATGAGGAGAGCCTTCGGAAAACCCATTGGGTTAGCGGCGGTTGTAGAGCCATTAGATGAAATAATTGAGGTAAGAGGTCTGCTACAGCATGTTGAGCTTCTAAAAGAAGGATTGAGAAGAGCTGCATCAAAGTTTCCAGTTAGGTGTAGTATAGAGGTAAAGATGCTTAAGTAAAGTTATGCTATGAGCTACTGCCAGAATTACGACTTTGAAATAAACACCATAGTTAAGTTTCTTAGAGAAATTAAAGCCAAAAAAGTGCTTTTACAGATTCCAGAAGGATTGCAATTATGTGCGCCAGATATTATACGGTCAGTAAAAAGCATACTTGAAGATATTGAAATAGTTCTTTCACAAAATCCCTCATTCGGGTCTTGTCTTGTAGATGATTGGGGTGCTCAAGAGCTAGGGGCTGAGGCAATAGTACATATTGGTCATGTGGAGTACAGGTATTATAAGCCAAAACTTCCTACGTTATTTATCAGAGGTGCTTATCAGGGTATAGATAGGGATAATATCATAGAGTTATTATTACAGGTATGCAAACAGCATTCAGCTAAAGCACCAATATGTGTTGGAACAACAGCTCAGCATATGGTAGAAATACAACGTTTTATTAAAGAGGTAAAGGATTGTGAGATTTTATATAAGGGTGTTGCGCTTGGCTGTGCACCTATCAACCCAAACGAATGTAGCACCGTTGTTATTATAGCAGGAGGTAGGTTTCACTGCATTGCTCAAGCTCTCTATAACATAGCATCAAGAGGTTTTGTAAACACCTTGTGCATAGATCCATATACGGGGAGTCTTTGGAATCCTGAAAAAGATGTAAGGAAGGTTCTTAATGTGAGATTGTGGAAAGTTAGAGAGGTTTTTGAGGCCCATAAATGGCTTATTATTGATGGCTTCTATGGTCAGCATAGACCTCACCTAATAGCTAACCTAATTGAAAAGCTTCGAAGGCTTGGCAAAGAATATTTAGTTACTAAAGCTTTAAGAATAAGCAGAGATTTACTAGATAACATAGGGGCGGAGAACTTTGATGCAATAGTAATTGCAGCATGTCCTCACATAGCTTTAGATTTAGCTGATTACAGAAAACCTGTTATAACAATTGGCGAAGCAATAATGGCTCTCGACCAGGATATGAGTAGGTATATTTATCCATGGTAATAAGAAGTAAGAAGGAACTCGAATTAATGCTTAGTAAAGTACCAAGATTTCCTTTTCCGAAACGTGAACTTGAACAATATGTTTGTGATAGCAGAATAGCAAGCGAGATGCTGTGGCACGCATATATTTCTGGCAATATTACAAATAAGGTAGTAGTAGATTTGGGGTGTGGTACAGGTATTTTAACATATGGAGCACTACTATTAGGAGCTACAATAGCCTTTTGCATAGATATTGACTGTCAAGCTCTTGCTATAGCAAGAGATTTTCTTAGACCTCTTAATGACGCCAATGTGTTTTTTCTATGCTCAGACGCAGTAAAGATAGCTTTAAGAGGTGTAGACACAGTAATTATGAATCCTCCATTCGGCATTTACAGGCGTGGTATAGACATGAAGTTCCTAGCTTCAGCTCTTAATTTAAAACCACATACTGTATATACGATACATAAGTTTTCAAATGAACTAATTAATGTAATTAAGAGGATGTTAAAGAAATATAAGGAAGAATATGTAATATCATTACTGTTCACAGATGTTATGGCAATACCGTGCATTTTTGAAACTCATATGAAAAAGGTTCACAGGTTCAATGTAGCTATAGTTAAGATTGAAAAATTGTAAGGTGACTATATGAAGCAGCGATCTATTGTAACACCTGGAGACATGCTGTGCATTGAGGAAGAATTCATACCACATGCAGGAGTTTATGTTGATAGCGGAGTTGTTAGAGCACTTATAGTAGGCAAGCCCATTTATGATATAGTTAATAGAAGGGTGTATGTAAAGCCTATAAGAAATATTCAAGTACCAAAAAGTGGAGATGTGGTGCTGGGGGTTGTAGAACAAATGAGAGATGAAGTGGCTATAGTTAGATTCGTTGGTTATGATATTAACAAGCCTTTGAAGCATGAGTTTAGAGGAGTGCTTCATGTATCACAAGTTGCAGAAACTAGAATTCAAAGTCTTTATGAAGTTATAAGGCTTAGTGATGTTATTAGGGTTAAAGTACTCAATAATTATATACCTTTCATTGTTACCATGAAGGATATTAGACTTGGGGTTATAGCTGCCTTTTGCTCTAGATGTGGAGCACCACTTACTAAGGAAAAAGAGGTGCTAAAGTGTAGGGCCTGTGGTAATAGAGAAATGAGAAAACTAGCTCCAGATTATTTGTTTACACTCAAGTAGTGATGCATTTTGAGCAGGATTTTTATAGAAAGAAGCTTTACGTATTCCTGTCCCTCAAAACTTTTTTGTATTGAACTTCTAGAAAAATTGGAAGAAGAGGTTGCATTAGGAGTAGAAGTTTATGCAGAGCTAAAACAGGACAAGATTATTTTTAGGATTTTTGGATTAGAACCTTCAGTCGAAGAGGCTATAGTTAAGATAAAGAATTTTATAACACAATTCACAAAAATAAAGGCTCTTAATCCGAAACAAGGATTAACAGCTGAGCAGCTATCTAAACTCATACACAAAGCAATACCATTGGATGTTTTAGCCGAGGTTCTTAAGAAACAGGGTATAGCTGGAGTGGTTATTAAAGGCAATACTATTTATGCAGATACGGATTTAGAGACGTTGCAAGCGTATTCACAATTGATAGCAAAGGCTCTCGACAAAACTAAATTTTTAAGACTTTCATATAATATTAAAAAAGCTATCACAGCTGCAATAGCGTTATACAATATCGATGTCCGCGAAATACTTGAAAAGCTGAAAAATTGTGGAATGTTAAACGAAAACGAAGAGCTTATAGTTCCATGGCAAAGAGCTTTAGACTGCCTTGAGGAAGCATATCCCATGTAAGGTTAAGTAATGCTTTTATAACCTTAAAGACTTAGAATAAAGAAAAGTGCGAGGTCTTTTACGATGACTATAAATGTAGAGTTAAAGAAGCTTACAGAAAGGGAATTAAGATTTGTGATTTACGATGAGGACAGACACTCTTTATCAAATTTGATAGCAAAGTTAGCATTGAAAAAACCTGGTGTAGTATACTCAGCTTACATAATCGAACACCCTATGATTTCATATCCTGAGGTTGTAATATTAACTGATGGCACTAGAAATCCTTTGGAAGTTCTCGAAGAAGTAATAACTGAAGCTAAAAAGTTTGTCGAGAATTTTTCAATTAAACTTGAGGAGGCTTTAAGTCATGCATCTAAAAAAGGAAAGTAGAATACTAATTGTAAATAGAATTGATGATGCTATTGTAGGTGTGGTATTAAGAGGAGTTGTAGGTATAGAAGACGTAGTTGTATTTCGTGATTGCACTTATTTAGTAAATTTTTGAAAGGTAAGCGAGGTATTGCAGGCGAGATAAATTATATCATTGTAGAGAAAGATGATATTTGTAATTTAAAGGAAAACTTCATGAAAATGATAATAAGCATTGATATGGTGAATGATATTGAGATAGCAAATGTTATAAAAAACGTTATTACGTTTTTAGAGTTAGTTAAACTAAGGCTTTTTAAAGTGGGTATGCTAAGAAGTAGTACAGGAGATGATTACGGTTTTAAGAGCTGATGCAGTATATTGATGAAAAACCCACGCTATGATCCTCCCATTCTAAGTCTATTCAAATAATCTTGAATAATCTCCTTAGTTATTTGCGGATCAGCTCTACTTTCTGTCTTCTTCATAACAAGACCAACTAGATAGTTTATGGCTTTAGGATTACTCAACGCGTCTCTAACTGCCTTGGGATTCTCCTTTATAACCTCCTCAATAACTTTACATAGGTATTCTCTATCAGATATTCTCATGTATCCTGATGAAACAACATATGTTTCTATATCAACTCCTTCCTTAATAACACGAGGCAGAAGCTCTTTTACCATCTTTACAGAAAGTACTCCCTCATCCCATAGCTTCAAAAGCTTTACAATATGCAATGGCGTTACCTTAAGATTTTCTGGCATTAGTTCATATTCGTTTATCCATCTCAAAAAGTCTGTTATTAGCAAATCAGCTAACTTCTTGTAATTGCTATAGATCTTAGCAGCTTCCTCAAAGAAATTAGCAAGCCACTTGTTTAAAACCAGAATTGTAGCCCTATACTCATCTATGCTGTATTGCCTTACAAATCTGTTAATTCTGTCATCAGGGAGCTCTGGAAGTGCAGAAGAGATTTTCTCTATGAAGTTTTTGTCTATTCTCATAGGGGGTAGATCTGGATCCGGAAAATACCTGTAATCTTCCTCATATTCCTTGGATCTTAACGTGATTGTGATACCTTTATTGGGATCCCAATGTCTTGTTTCTCGTTCTACTTTACCCCCTTGTTCAACAATTTTCTTCTGTCTTATTATTTCATATGTTAAAGCTCTTTCAACATCTTTTATAGAGCCTATATTCTTTACTTCTACTCTTCCAAAACCTTCAAAGGAAATGTTTGCATCTACTCTAAAAGCTCCTTCTTCTCTAGGGTCTGTGACCCCAAGGTATTCTAGTATCGCTATGAGCTTTTCTAAAAAGGCTCTGGCCTCTTTAGGACTTGTCATGTCAGGCTCAGTAACAATTTCAAGCAACGATATGCCTGATCTGTTGTAATCTATGAGGCTATAAGGACTAGCCTCAATGCTACCAATGTATAATATCCTACCAGGGTCTTCCTCAATATTTATTCTCCTAATTCTAATAATTTTTGTCTTCCCATTTACAAAAATTTTTACATAGCCATTCTTAGCAATAGCTGTGAATCCCGGTCCTATATACTGAGAGATCTGGTAGTTCTTTGGAAGATCAGGGTAGAAGTAATGCTTTCTTACAAATATAAGTTTATCGCTTATTTCACAATTCAAAGCCTTTGCAACTGCTATGGCGTACTCTATAGCCTTCCTATTGACTGCAGGTAAGGTCCCAGGAAGACCTAGGCAGACTGGGCATACATGAGTATTTGGAGGACTTTTTTTGTAATCAGCAGGTGTAGGGCAAAATAGCTTTGACTTTAACTTGGTTAATTGGACATGAACTTCTAAACCTATTAACAGTTTTGGATTGCTGTGCATACCCTAATGCACCTCAGCTATAATGTTTCTAAAGCCTGTCTTTTCCTCAAGCTGCATTGAAAGATATAGCAATATTTCTTCTGTTAGTTGCTTGGACATTATTTGAATTGCTATTGGTAAGCCATTATAGAAGTCTACAGGTATACTTATAGCTGGAATGCCTATGAGATTTGCAATTACAGTGTTTATATCTGCTAGGTATATCTTTATTGGATCTTCAAAAAACTCTCCAAGTTTCGGTGGTAATATAGGCATTGTAGGACTTACAACAACATCAACACTCCTAAAAATCTTATCAAAGGTTTCTTTAAGAATTCTCCTAAATTTCAATGCTCTAATGTAGTACATATCCCTATATCCTACACTCAAAATATATGCTCCCAAAGCAACTCTCTTCTTAACTTCGTATCCAAAACCTTTAGTTCTAACCTCCAAGTAAACCTCTTCCCAACTCTTATTTTCAAAGGGAACCTTAAGCCCATATCTTACACCATCAAACCTAGCAAGATTTGAACTGGCCTCAGCCATTGCAATAATGTAATATGTAGCAACAATTTGCTTACCATAAGGTAAAGAAACAGTTAAACATTCGTGATACGTGCATAACTTGTCAACAGCTTTATATGCCTTAACTTTCACATTTTCATCAGAATTTTCAAACAATTCTTTGATTATACCAATTCTGAGCTTAGGCTCTTTATATACCAATTCTTTAACTAAGGCTACATAATTCTTACTGCCAATAGGGAGAGAGGTCGAGTCTTTAGGATCATGCCCTGCAATAATACTGAGGAGAATGGCTAAATCTATGGTGTTCCTAGCCATAGGCCCTATCTGATCCATGCTACTGGCATAGGCTATAAGACCGTACCTACTTACTAATCCGTATGTAGGTTTTAAACCATATATTCCACAAAAAGCTGCAGGGTTTCTTATAGAACCACCAGTATCTGAGCCTAGTGCTATAGGAGCCTCACCTGATGATACTGCAGCTGCGCTTCCTCCAGAAGATCCTCCAGGAACTCTAGATAAGTCCCACGGATTTCGAGTTGGGTAAAAAGCGCTAGTTTCTGTTGTAGAGCCCATAGCGAACTCGTCCATGTTTGTCTTTCCTATTATTATACTTCCCTCATTTATTAATCTCTCAATTACTGTAGCATTGTAAGGTGGAATGTAATTTTCAAGCATTCTTGAAGCGCAAGTTGTTCTAATACCCTTTGTCGAGATGACATCTTTTACAGCTATGGGAATGCCGAACAATTTCATGGAGTCTATCTTTCCTTTGCTTTCCTTTATCAATGTTTCTACACGTCTAGAAACAGCATCTTGAGGCATGAGTGTTATGAATGCCTTTATCTTAGTTTCAACGCTTTCTATAACCCTATAAACATGTTCTAGGTAATCGAAAACTTTCATCGGATCTGTTTTGAACTCTTGTAGAAGTTTATAGATGGGCATTGAAATATACTTATAGCTCACATTATTCACCAACAGTCTTAGGGGCCTTTACATATCCATTCTCAAGAACGGCATTTCCAGATAGGAGCTCGTGATTAGTATCTATTCCATTCAATGGCTCGTCGTCTCTTAAGGGCAGCTCAATTTCTACTACATGGTACAAAGGTTCAACAATGTCTAGTCCTTCAACATTCACTAACTCACTAAATAGTTCAACAATTTTCCCTATTTCACTTTCTATTCTCTTTTTCTCTTCATCAGTAAATTTGAGTAGCGCTAGTTTCTCAAGGTAATCAATAACACTGCTTTCATACAATACTACATCACCTAAGTACCTTGATCAGTATTTGATTTATAACTTGCTTTAGTTAAATTAAAAGCCTGTTTCAGAAGATTTAGAAAAAGTGCAAAAGCTTTAAGGTATATAGTATGAAGCCAGAGGAAGTAGCGGAACTCTGGAATGATATTGTAGATAGGACACTAATATTTACAGCTATTGAGGAGTTACGAGCACTTGGCTACAATGTTGTGCACTTCATATCTAATGAAGTTGACAGGGAAATAACGGTCTACATATCGTTTACATATAGTCAGGCAAATGACGAGCTGACTCCCATAGCCATTACAATAGAGTTTTGTGAGGACATTGTTAAAAAGATACCACTTGATTTAATTTCGCATTTTGTGAAAGCCTTACATGGCTATGTTTTTAGTAACGGTAGTGAAAGTTCAGGTATATTGATTCCTATTTCATCAGTAAAGGAGCTAAAGATTTTATTAAAAGACATATTGCCGAGGTTCTTATCTGAGGTATTAGGTAAGAAGGTTAAACTCTGTATTAACAGCTATGAGCTTGAGTACATAACTTAGTAAACACATATGCATGACTTTTTAAGTAAATTTATTTTCCCTAACATAAGTTACATATCGCTATGGGATTTAAAGAATGCTTGAAGTACTTTTCTTAAACTCGGCAGATATAGAAAAAGTTATTGATATGAAGAAGGTCGTAGACTATGTTGAGATAGCTTTCAGAGAAAAAGGGTTGAAAAAAGTTCAAATGCCCCCTAAATCATATCTCTACTTTACAAAGTACAATGGCGATTTAAGGACAATGCCTGCCTACATAGAATCGCTAGATATAGCCTCAGTTAAAATTGTAAACTCTCATCCTTTAAATCCATCGAAATACAACTTACCCACTGTAATGGCTACAATAGTCCTTATAGAGCCTTCAACAGGCAAACCCCTTTCAATAATGGACGGCACCATTATAACGAGATATAGGACAGGTGCGGCAGCAGCTGTAGCTACAAAGTACCTTTATGGATTTGGTAAGAGCGCACGCGTAGGTATTGTTGGTGCAGGCGCTATGGCACCTTACACTATAGAGGCACTGTTACATGTAATTAGCATTACGGAGCTCAAGGTACATGATATAATTTTTGATAAAGCAAAGAAACTAGTAGAAATAGTTAAAGAGAAGTTCAATGTTAGTGCAAAAGCTGTTGCTTCAGTTTATGAAGCAGCTCAAGATGCAGATATCATTATAACTATAACACCTTCGAGGAGTCCCATCGTACTAGCTAGTTATATTAAAGAAGGTGTGCACATAAATGCTATGGGTGCTGATGCCCCAGGTAAGCAAGAGCTAGATCCAGAAATATTGAAAAAAGCAAAGATAGTGGTTGATGACTATGAACAGGCAATACATAGTGGAGAGGTTAATGTCCCGATATCGCAAGGAATTATAAAGCCTAGTGATATATATGCAGAGCTTGGCGAAATTGTAGCAGGTCTGAAGAAGGGCAGGGAGGGAGATAGAGAGATAACAATATTCACTTCAACTGGTTTAGCCATTCAAGATACTGTAACAGCATGGTATGTTTATCAGGAAGCTGAAAAAAGAGGTATTGGAAAGAAGCTGTGCATCTTAACTTAGCAACTTAAGTAACTTGTCAGGTAAAGGAATTCTCATCACAGCTCAATAGGGGCGGAGTTTCATCATTTTTTGAAAAACTTTGCAAGAGTTAATTGTTTAGTTATCACGCTTTTCAATACTAAATTATCTGTGGTTATACCATCAACGCCATAATTTATTATCTTTAATGCTTGAGCAACATCATTTATAGTCCATGCATAAACCTTTAGCTTCTTACTATGGGCTTCTTTAATAATTTGTGGTGTAATTGTCGTATACCTTGGCAAAATAGCCATGGCTTTACTCTTTACAGCTGCATTTATTGGCACGTTAGGAGTATTTGAAAGTAATCCAATCTCTATCCCACTATAAAGATTCTTCACTTTAGTTAATATAGTGTAGTTAAAAGAAATCACAAGACTTTGATCAACAACATTGTATTGTTTAAGTAATGTCACAACAGAATCTTCAAGTCCTTCATCCTTAATCTCTATAAACATTATTATTCTACTTCCTAACTCCTGTAATACCTCTTCTAGTGTAGGTATAGTTTCAGCACCAAATACCTTAATCTTCTTTAAATCTTCAAGAGTCATTTCTGCAATTCTCTTATCTATATTGGCAACTCTTTTAAGATCTTCGTCATGAATAACTACAGGAACGCCATCACGGGTCCTTCTAATATCAAATTCTATAGCATCACTATTGCTCTCTAGAGCTTTTTTAAATGCTGTTAAGGTATTTTCAGGAGCATGCATTGCGCCACCTCTATGTGCTATGAACAGAAACTCCTCTTTCCATTCCATCTTTTCCAACCAATGTTATTTCCTTATGACGGTTCTTGTAGATAGTTCCTGATATAAAGTGTATATATCTGATGATGAGGGGTCGGTGCCAGAATATGTTAAATCATTATATATCTTTCTGCATAAAGTTTCCACGTCTATGCCTGGTTCAACACATATTTGTATTTCCTTATGTTGCCTTAGAAGAGCTAGTATCACTAAAGAAAAAGCAACAATATCGCTAGATCTTAACTGATTTGCTTTAATTTTCTCTCTCATGACCTCCATAACATGTGCAAAGTAAGGATCGCTCAGTAACTCTTTTACATTTTCAAGTTCACTGTGTACTACTTTTGTAAGAGTGTCAGCAATGGCATTTGTTGATGGCAACATCTCATCGTCATTCAGGCATGGCATCCTACTTTTCCTTAAGTTTTCAGAAAGTTGTATGTGAGTAGTTAGTGTGGTTAAGGAGAGGGTCTCCTTAATTAAATTAAGAAGTCTTATTACATCAACAAGCTTCTGATACTCAATCATGCACCTCCTTGAAGTTGATGCAATGTCTAAACCTAGCTTCACGGGTGCTAATTCTAAGAGTTTTCTTAGAAATTCCATTTCATCACTACCTGTTCTTGCAAGAAAAGTGGCGACTCTTCTTTGCATTGATATTATATCACTATATCCAACTATATTTCTCTTAGCTAAGTTAATTATCCATAGAAGTGAGGCTATAGTCAATGCAACACGAGGTTTTGAGAAAAAGTCTAATTTATTAATGAGATCTGCACTAAGGAATCCTTGCACTCTATAACACTTATGTAATTTCAGCAGAGATTCAACAACATCATTATAACTTATTGTACTCATTATACATCACGGAAACGTATTACACATACCCACCTTCATAAGAATATACTATAAGAAAAGAGTAAAAAACTTATGGTAAATTTGTAATGATGTGTGCAGTATTTTAAATGAAGGGGCATCTCACTTTTCAACAACAATTAATGTTGTTGATGCCTTTATATGAGGCATTTTTCTAATTTTTGATATTACAACATTTCTCAATCTGTCAAAGCTTTCAGCTTCGATAATGGCAACAACATCGTAGATACCGTAAACCACGTACGCCTCCTTTACCTCTGGTATTTGTGAAAGCATTTTAGCTACCTCCTCTTCCATACCTACATCAGTATTTATTAAAACAATTGCCCTAGCCATTTCGCATCCCCTACGCTAATACAAATTAGTTGGTATAGCATATAAAGCTTCATTGTACAAATACTAACTTCCAATAACAATAATTATAACATTTCTAACACTTCGAGGGCCATCCATCTCGACTAAGAATATGTTTTGCCATGTGCCTCTCGCGAGCTTTCCGTCAACTACTGGAAACATCCTTTCAGCACCTATTATGGCTGAACCTATGTGAGCATGAGCATTATCATCAATAGCATTATGCTTCCAATCTCTACTAGGTTGTGTAAGTTCCCTTATAAATGATAGAATGTCCTGTAATAACCCGTATTCTCTCTCATTTGCTATAATTGCAGCAGTAGCATGAGGTGCAAATACGAGGCAGAGACCGTTTTTAATACCACTTTTCCTAACAGCTTCCTCAACATATTCTGTTATGTCTATAAGATCAAATTGTCTAGCTGTCGAAACCCTTATTACTTCGTGATAAACCTTGCACATAACTTTCACATTAGTAAAGATAAAAGAAGTACAGTATTAAGACTTAATTTAAATTATTAAAAAAATATTTTGTGCCTTACGACAGTATCATGACTGTGTTGAAGTCTTTTGAGCGGGTTTCAGCATTTTGTAAACAATATCCTTTAGTCCAGTCCTGGTAAGCAACCTTTCTAATCTGTATAACTGTTCGTGTGCTATATCTAAAGTTTTTGCTATTTGTGCTATTGGAATACCATTAGCCCTGGCGTACAGAAGGTATATTAAGGTTCTTATGCTATGTGGGTGTCTTAACGATGATGCTATTGCTGAATCAAATACAAGCCAATCAAGTAAATCGAGATGAGCCTTAACCCAATCAATTATTTCTACTGGTAGATCAAAAGAATGCTCTAATCTTTTTCTAAACTTTACCTTATTACCTTCTATAATGAGTTTTCTTTTCTTCCTTCTTCTCTTTTCAATGACTATCTCAGACATTTTTATCCCTCAACTCTAAGTACTAAAACAGTGTATTATAAAAGAAGCTAATAAATTTATTGTTTTATAATCTATAAACCAAATTTTAGAAAAGCATTATAAGGTATTTAAATGTGCTAACTATAGTAAAAACTGACCCCTTATGTCAATTGGAGATGCTGAAAAAATAGAGAAGCTATTAGAATTTGAGCTTAGAATAGTTAATAAACACCTCCCACTTAGGCGCCTTACATTACGAGAGCTACTGGATATGAATCCACCACACGTTATATTACGTGACGGCACAATTCATATATTTAAGAAAAGCGAACTCGCAAAACTAAGACAATACGTAAATGATGAAGAGCTAGAGAAGCTATTACTTCCAATAATAGTTATCTTAAGGCCGGACCTGGGTGAAGGAGTAGGTTATGTAGAGGATCCAGTAGCAGCAAAAATTATAGCAAGGTTATTGGATATGGAGTACGTCGGAAACTCAAGACTAGCTTTATACAAGCCTCATATAGCAGTATTGCGAAGACACTTTGATACAGTATTCCAGTTTGCAATGGCTATAGATACTACAAGCTCCTTTGAAGAACATGCACATCACGCCATACCTAAGGAAATGCCTTGAGGGGGTCTCTATACCTATAAATATTCCTGAAGTTGAGGGTGGTAAGGTAAAGTCCTTACTTATATTCGGTGAAAACATTACTCCTGTGCTATGTGATCCCGAAGAAATACTTGAATGTGATACTAGTGAATGTGCATTAGAGCTCTTTAATACTTGCATTAAAGGTGTTATTAAGGTGCAGGCTAAGAACATTAGTATTGAGACCATAAAACTCATTAAGGGAGGTAAGGTAATAGTTTATGTGGTAGATAATGAGAAGTATTATTTATGTGTTCATAGCATTCAAGGTGATGCACTTAAGCTATGCAAATCTTAACAATACTAACAAATGTAAATGGCCTTAGGTATTAAATAACCTTCAAAATAGCTTATACTCTGAATTTCATAGTCAATACATATTTTCTTATCTTTGAATAGTGGTGTATATATGACAAAGCTCTCCGCCTCACCACCCTCAAATGAAGGATTAAATCCATACCTCTTAGACAATTCAATTATTCTTAAAGCTAAAGAAAAGTCCACCACACGTCCTAGGAATTCTATGGGTAAACCCCATGCATTTATTGCCGTTATTACGAACTTTATACCTATATTCACAATGTCTAATAAGTGTTGAGCAGGATCCTTACCCCAGAAGGGTGTGTAAAGTTTAACGCCTATGCTGTTGCATAGATCTAAGAATGCTGTTCTCTGAGCGTCACTAGCAATAATGCCTAATACAATATAATCAAAGGGAATTTTTGCATAAAGATTCTCTAGAGCCTTTTTTATTTCAAGTCTCTCTAACTCCCTGTCCTTAGAGGTTAATGGCATCATTATATGTTTTTTCTGTATAGAGAGTAGCTTGAGTTGGAGATGTGTGTACTCTACAAGTGGTTTGTGGACGTACCATGGATGACTGTGTAAAGGCATGAACGTAACTATGGCAGAGACTTCAAATCCTTGTAAAAGTGCTATGAGGAGGGCTGCTACACTATCCTTTCCTCCACTAAACATTACTATAGCTCTTCTCATCTTCATATAACCTATCATCGGGAATCATAGTAACGCGTATTTCTGTTAAGAACAACTTTCTTAAGATGTAACTTTCTGTGCTACGTAAAGAAGTAAATAATGCATTAACAACACTTACATTCTTTTGCATTACATAGGTTATAAAGATTTCCTTAAACCTCTCTAAAGCCTTTTCACTTAAAGTATGAAAAATTGAATCACTAAGAATCGCAACAGCATCATTTGCTGCACGAAATAAGAGCCAGAGAACATCTGGGTTAGGCCCAAGCCTTTCAGCATTTCGCAATACCCTCTCACTAACTTTATAGCCACAATATCTCAAAGCCTCTATCACACCAACTCTAAATCCCCTAATAACAATACTTTCAATTTTCTTTAGCTGGTTCTTATCAATACTTTCAGCGTTAATATACAATCTCCTATGCTTTTCAATATTAAACTTTTTTGGAATAACCTTAAGAATTTCATCTAGTAACATAAAAATCCTCTATATTATCTCCTGCATGTCAATTAATGATGTGCTGAAGTAGGTATTTTGTAATCTTGCTTAAATCCTCAACTGATATAGCTATATGTATTACAGCTAATGCTAATGCAATGCTTGAACTTAGTATAGCATATAGAATGAGAAGTAAAATGCTTATTATTTGAGGTGATAAAGCTATTGCAATGAAATCTTCAACACTTTTTGAAACTATTTTAAATCCTATTAACAGTCCATTAAAGGTAAATTTATGTGAGGCGCCCACAATTAATGATGATATTAGGTGTAGCAATTCATGTGCGAATCCTATAAAGGGTATAAGCCCTATAACAAGAACACCCTCTATCCAATTTAGAAGTTTTGTTAAGAGCCATGCAATTGTAAAACCAAGTAGTATGTATGCAGCAGGCTTCACTTTCACTCTACTCACTCCCTAACTACCTTAATTACATAACCAAAAGCTTGGTTTATATATCTAACAATAAGACTAAGTAGGTGACAGAAAGAAGTGTTAAACTCATTATACTAAAACTTTACCAAGGTACATCCTTTAAACCTACAACATAGGCTAGAAAGTTTGTTATTATGTGAAGTATAAATGTAAGTGTTATTGCCATGAGCCATTCAAAAAGAGAAAGTTTCAGTAGATTTAATATTGTAGATAATCCTAGTGCAGTAATAATGAAAAGTAATTGATCGAGTAGCAACACAGGCTCTCCAGGATTCAAACCAAGCCTTCTCTTAATGAAGGCTCCTAAAATATCTCCAATCATTGCCCCAATGCTTAAGACAAAGCCCACTATCACGAAATTGGTAGGAGCTTTAATTAATTGATAAAGGCTTTGCATATAACCTGCAAGAGTTCCTGTTAAAATCCCTGTTATCAGCCCCTCCCAACTCTTGCTATCTCCAAGTATTCTCCTACCATCAACAAATTTTTTGCCAAAGTCTATTGGGTGTCTTTGGAACCCGAGTTTCTGTAATAACCTTGCTGTAACTACAGGTGTTCCATTAGCTACATATGCAGGTAGAAGAAACCATAAAATTCTTATGATCGTGTTTAAGTCAACCATTTTTATCTCGCATACTATGTATAAAGTATTTTGAAGTTGTATAAAAAAGTATTTTATACATGTGTAAACAGTACTCTAGCTATGAAGTGGTACTTCATGTTGAATTTAAAACGCGTTGAAATTAGATGGCATGGTAGGGGTGGGCAAGGAGCTGTAACAGCTGCAACAATATTAGCCGAAGCTGCAATATATCAGGGTAAGCATGCTCAGGCATATCCCGAATTTGGTGCTGAGAGAAGGGGTGCTCCAGTAAGAGCCTATACAAGGATTTCAGATACGCCCATATATACAAAAGCCCCAATAACGGAGCCTGATGTTGTGGTGGTTTTAGATTCTTCTTTAAGCTCATCAATATATATAGAGGGTTTGAAGAAAAATGGGATACTCATCATTAATACAAAGAAGAGTATTAGTGAAATTAAGAAGGATGTTAGTCGAGATGACATCAAGATTGCTAGAGTTGATGCAACTAAGATAGCTCTTGAGATTTTAAAAGCACCTTTTGTTAACATGGCCATGCTTGGAGCTGTAGCAAAAGTAATCCCAGTTGTTGATGTGATGTATATTGAGGAGGCTATTAGAGAGAGTTTTAGACCCAAAATTGCTGAAGCTAATATACAGGCGCTGAGAAGAGCGTATAATGAGGTGGAGGTTGCATGACGTCGCATGTTAAGAGGCTTGCTGGGTGGAGGGAGATACCAATTGGAGGAGCCATCATACAGCCAGGCAACAGTGCGGAGAGGTTTACAGGTGATTGGAGGGTATTTAAGCCAGTCATAAATCAGGATAAGTGCGTTAGGTGCTATTTATGTTGGGTTTACTGTCCAGAGCCAGCGGTGAAAATTGTTGACAAACCTTACAAAGCATCTTCAGGAAGGGAATGGAAGGTGACATTTGAGATAGATTACAACTATTGCAAGGGTTGTGGAATTTGTGTTGAGGAGTGCCCTGTTAAAGCAATAGATTTCATAGAGGAGGTGAAGTAGAGTGAGTGAATGGATAAGAATACCCTTAACCTCGAATTACGCAGCCGCTTACGCAGCTAAAGACGTTGATGTAGACGTGGTCGCAGCATATCCAATAACACCCCAAACACCTGTTGTTGAAAGGATAGCAGAATTCATAGCAAATGGCGAGTTGCAGGCCGAGATGATTCATGTTGAAAGCGAGCATACGGCACTAAGTGCATGTATAGGTGCTGCAGCAACAGGAGCAAGAGTATTCACAGCCACTTCTGCTCAAGGTCTTGAACTCATGCATGAACTTCTCTTCATAGCATCTGGCTTAAGGCTACCAATCGTCATGGCAATAGCTGCTCGAGCTCTTTCAGCACCGCTAAGCATATGGGGTGACTATAGTGATGTGATGGCTACAAGGGACTCTTCATGGATTACAATGATAGCCTCTACTGCACAAGAGGTTTATGACAGCATTATCCAAGCTTATAAAGTGGCTGAGCATTCAGATGTGCTATTACCCGCTATGGTAGCATATGACGGATTCATGATGAGCCACACCTATGAACCCGTATATGTGGCTAAGGATAGATCAATAATACTAGAGTTTGTGCCAAAGAAGAAGCCTTCGTGGAATATACTAGATCCTGATAAACCCATTACAATAGGAGCTGTCGGTAACCCTGATTGGTACTATGAGTTTAAATATCAACAAGTAGTAGCTATGGAGAATTCTCGAAGTGTTCTTAGGCAGGTGTTTGAGGAATTTAGTAAAAAATTTGGGAGATGGTATAACTTTATAGAAACTTATAATATGGATGGTAGTGACATTGCAATTTTAACATACGGGGGTTTATATGGTACTGCTATTGAAGCCGTTGATATCATGAAGAAGCAGGGCTTAAATGTTGGTACTATAAAGTTGAGGGTATTTAGGCCATGGCCTGAAGAGGAGCTTTTAAAGATATTGAAGAGCTTGAAAGCAGTAATTGTAATAGATAGAGCCATAAGTTTTGGAGCGGCACTAGAGGGTCCAGTTGCCATGGAGGTGCTAACATCAGTTTACAAAAAAGGACTGAGCACAGCTCTACATAGCTACATAGCTTCAATAGGTCAGAGAGCTGTGATGGAGGAAGATATAATAGCAATAGTTAAGAAGAGTCTTGAGCTACTTGAAAAAGGTGTGGTAATTACAGAGAAGCCAGTTTATTGGGGTGTTAGGTAATGAGCTTAGCTCATAAAGTGCACTACAAGACAGTATTTGATATACCAAAGGAAGAACTCTTTGCACCTGGACACGGGCTTTGTGCAGGTTGCACTACTGGAACCATTGTTAAACTCTTACTAAAGGCAGCAGGGCTTAACACTATAGTAGTTAACCCTACTGGATGCCTAGAGGTCTCAACAACAACATTTCCATATACAGCATGGAGAGTACCTTACATACATGTAGCTTTTGAAAATGCTGCAGCTGTTGCAAGCGGAATTGAGGCAGCTATAAAAGCGTTGAAAGCTAAGGGCGTTATAGATCCGAATAAGCGCATAAATGTAGTAGTCATAGCAGGAGACGGGGGAACTGCAGATATAGGCTTTCAAGCTCTTAGCGGAATGCTAGAAAGAGGACACAAGGTAATGTATGTCATGTATGATAACGAGGCCTATATGAATACAGGCATTCAGAGAAGTGGTACTACACCACAATATGCATGGACTACTACAACACCAGTAGGAAAAGTGTTGAAAGGAAAGCTTCAGTTCAAAAAACCAGTTGCAGAGATTGTGGCTGCTCATAGGGTTCCATACGTAGCAACGGCAAACCCTGCCCACTTTTTAGATATGATGAACAAGTTCAGAAGGGGTTTGGAGGTCGAAGGTCCATCGTTTATACATGTGCTTCAACCATGTACAACAGGCTGGAGATTTGATCCGAGGCTAGGCATAAAAATTGCTAGGTTAGCTACAGAAACAGCTATGTGGATAAATTGGGAGCTAGATCATGGTGAATTTAGAGTTACAGTGCCTGTACCAAAGAGAAAACATGTTAAACACTACATTAGACTACAAGGCAGGTTCAATCACTTAACAGATGCTGATATTGAAGAGATTCAAAAGATGGTTGATAGAGAGGTTGAGAGGATAAATAAGATTGTTGGAAAGGAGGTTATAGGACCTGTTGTAGAGTAATATGAATTAAATCTCTAAAAGTTCTTTTTGAACTACACCTTTTTCCCTTACAATAGACCTTCCACCTTCTTTACTTACGTAAAATACCTGATCAGCTATCTCCACAATATCTCTGTCGTGAGTGACGACTATGACCTGCGGAATTCTCTGAGAAAGTCTCTTTATAACATCAAATAACACCCTTCTTCTCTCTTCATCTAAAAACTGCGTTGGCTCATCTAACATTAAGAAACCTGGTAGTCTACCAAAGATAGCATATGCGAGTGCTAATCGAAGTGCTATTGCTAAGGCTATACCCTCACCTCCGCTTAAACCCCTTAGATCTATTCTTCCTAAGGGGCTTTGAACCTCAATTCCAAAATCATCATCTATGCTTACTCTAAAGTCCATTCCAAACTCACTTAAGATATTGTTTGTGTATAGCTCTAATAATCTTCTAGCCTCTTTTGTCAAGACCTTTGCTAATATCCCATCCTTTCCTAGAATACTATTTGCTAATACGTCTAAGGCATTAAATATCATTATATCTTTCTCTAACCTCTTAACCTCTGTTTCAATCTCATTAATTAGGTTTTCTAGCTCAGTTTTGCTTTTTCCAAGTTCCTCTAGCTTACCCTCAATCTTGCTTAGCTCATCTCTAATCATTTGAATTCTTCTATTACTCTCTCTATACCTATGCTCTAACTCCTCAAGATTTACCTTCTCAGTGTCTATACCAAGTTCAGATAACGCATGTTGTAGCTTATCAAAAGTCTCTAGTATCATACTGCTTTCTATCTTCAACTCAGATAATAGCTTCTGTAACTGTATTTCTCTATCAGATAACATATTCAAGTATTCAATGCATTTTCTTTGCAAGCATTGTAAGGTTTTTACGGAGCTAAAGTCATTCAACTCTATACATTCTTGCAACTCTTTGTAATTACTTACCTCATCAACTACTCTACTTATAAGTTGCTTACTATTATTGTACTCCTCTAAGGCCCTCTTCATTTGCTGATTTAGCATATCATACTTCACGTTGCACTTTATTACAGAGTCATAGAGACTTTTCATAGAGTTCAGCAATTTCTGCAACTCAGACTCTACATACTCATATTCTTCAATAAGCTTCTTACTATTCCTAATCTTAGTACCCACATCACTTAATAAACTCTTTTTCAACTCTTCATTTAAAGGTCTTTTACAAACAGGGCATACTGAAGAAGTCTTCACTACTTGTATAGCTTTCTCACTTATCTCCATTTCCACTCTTTTTGATTGAATCAACTCTTGTAATTCGCTAACCTTCCTTTCGATAACATCAATAAGTTTTTTTATATCCTCCTCTTCAACAGACACCTGGAGAATTTTTGAGGCTTGCAATCTTAAGTCGTTAAGCTTCATCTTATAATCATTTAGCTGCTTCAGAACACCCTCAAGCTCTTTCTTACTACTTCTATACATTTCAAGCTGTGAGACTATTTTACCCAGATCCATACCCATAACTTTTCTGCATGCATCCTCTAAATTCCTATACCTTGAAATCTCTATTAGTAATTCTTTAGCTTTTTTTACTTTCTCAAATCTTAGTAACACATCCTTTGCCTTTTCAAGTTTTTCAGCATCTTTACTCAACTCTATAAATATAGCTTCCAATTCCTTCTTCTTCTTAGTAAGTAGCTCTACATTATCCTTGATACTTGTCAGCTTTTTGTATAGCTCTGGTAACAGTCTCTTTCTATCTTCAAATATCTCCTTTGTCTTTTCAACTTCCTTTAGCACTTCTCTAGCAAAAACTTCCTTCGCTTTTTCAAGCTCATCTAAGCCAAGAAGTTTTAGTATAATTTCCTTTCTTTTTGCTTCATTTTCCTCAATAAATCTTGTGAGCTCATTTTGTCTTGAGATTATGGAAAATCTCACAGCTTCTGCAGATGGTATTGAAAAAAGCTTTTCAATAACATCGATAACGTTTTGCACCCCCGTTGCCATAACTTTTTTACCGCCATCCAAACTAATCTCGTATAAAAATGCTGAATCAGGCTTGCTTACACTAACATACCTCTGTACCAAGTATAGTCTGCCACCTATGTTCATCTCAATCTCTATAATACCCTCAGAAGCACCAGATCTAACAAGACTTCGTTTCCCTTCACCTCTATACCCTTTTGCTGCAGATGGCGATATGAACAGCGCATATACAACAGCGTCAATAATTGAGCTTTTCCCCGCACCATTTGGACCTACAAAGGCTGTTAAACCCATTGGTAGAGCTATCTCTGTATTCTCATGGGATAGTATATTCTTTAGACGAATCCTCTTAATGAGTATAGGCTCGCTCAAGATCTTCACCATGCTTAGCCCTTACTATCACCTTTACGTATCATGTAATTAACGATCTTACCTAACTTCACAAGGCTCTCTATTCGTTTAACCACCTCAGGTCTTTCTTTGAGATACTCTACAATACTTTTAGCTATGGTCTTAGAAGGCTCCTTAATGAAGCTTATTAAGAGATTGGCCAAGTGGGAATCTCCTACAACCTGCTCTACAAGTTTTGGCACATTTATATACTCCAATTCCTCAATAATAGTCTTACCTCTAGACATATCTCTATTTTCATCAGAAGTTTCTTTACTCAGATACATAAACCTGAAGTACTCTATTTCACCACGACTTCTTAACAACATTAGGTATTTTTCTAAGGGTTCAATAAAGGAGTTCAGAACATTTACAACAACTATAGGTCGCTTCAAATTCAATCCCTTGATTTCACTAAGCTTACTCGAAAGCTCGTTATTAAGGCTTTGCATATCTCTGTAATTTACTATTATCCATGGTCTTACACTAGAAAGCTTAATGTATTGAGGCTTTGGAAAGTCAATGCTTAAATCGATAAACGCTACATATTTATCGCAACACTCATTCACCTTTAGAACTTCTGTGGCACCGGGATATATGGCGTAAGCTGCGCCACGTCTAAACTCAGTCTTAATGTGATAGTCTCCTAATGCTATATAGTTTAACCAGCTAGGTATTTGAGCCAAGCTAAGATCCGCTTGTTCAGATGGTATTCCAAGCTCTTTCAAGAGGAGATGAGCTATGAGAACACTCCTATAATGCTCTATCAAAGGCTTGCTTAGGCTGGGTATGGAAGTTCTGTTGGGATAAGAAACACAAATGAAATTTATGAGCTTACCCTCAACTGCAAACTCTCTCTGTGCAATTTCTCCTACACTCAAAACATCTATTACACCTAAGTCTTGAAGTATTTGCAGAGGGGACATGGCAACTTTCTTTGGCACATCATGCTGCCCTGAAGCCACAATAACTCTTATACCTTTTTCTTTTAACTTTCTGAGATTTCTATATGCAATTAAGTACGCTTCAGGTGGAGGATTTGGTGAGTCAAAGAAGTCTCCTGAGTGTATATAAAACTGTGTCCTTTCTTTAAGAGCTATCTCTATGGTTTCAGCAAATGCAGAGTAAATATCTTTAGCCCTAGAAAAAAGGCCAAAGGGCATAGCACCTAAGTGAGTATCACTAACATGTAATACTAACATTGTTTTCTATACCTTGCAATAAAGTTGTTGCGACAGGCAGTAAAATAGTAGTAGTTTGAAAATATATAAATCAGTTATTACATTAGATCTGAAAGCTCTTTATATATCTCATTACTAAGGTTAGCAAAGCTTTTTGCAACACCTTGTCTACTCTTCATAGAAAGCCATATAGATGCTATATCAAGAGATGCGCCAAGCTTCTTACCTACATGTTTATCTATCTTTGCATATACCGGGAACCTCCCAACCCATTCGCCAAGTATTATTGCCTCACCAGTATTTAAAGCTGAGAGAGATAGTGCTACATCCTCTGTAAGTATATCTGAGACATTTATTATAAATCTCTGATCCTCTTCTTGCACAAGCTTCATAAAGACAAAGTTCTGAACTTGACTCACAATATTAGGGTCAAGGTTGCGCGGTCTTTGAGACACTATAGCTAGTGAAATTCCAAACTTTCTTCCCTCTCTAGCAACCTTCTCAATAGAGCCTCTGGAAACAGCAGACCTGGCTGTAGATAAGAAGCGGTGAGCTTCCTCAATAAATATTACAGCAGGGTGAGGCTGTCCTATAGACAGTTTGTACCTAGCATAATTTAGCATTTCATCTAGTATTATTTTTAAACAGTAATCCTTCTGTTCATCAGAAAGCTCTGAAGCATTTACTACAAGTAAAGATGAAGAGCTCAGCAGATCAGTTATGCTAGGCGATGTAAAATCCAGAGGTATGTTATCAAGAAATTCTTCGGCTTTTGATTGGGCCTTCGATATTGAGTCTTCCTGTGCTCCAAATTCCTTACCATAGCATGAAACTAATGACAAAATAAGGTTTTTATAAATATCGATAACGCCTTCAGATTGCAATACACTCTTAGTGATTTTCTCCATGTTGCTACCGCTAATACCGTAGCTGTTGAGAACTTCACGCAAGACTCTCTTAACTTCCTCCTCTACTCTTATAGAAGCCTTTAGTGTGCTTTCATCATAGCCAAAACTCTCAATGAATTTACCTAATGCAACATTTGCTATTTGCAGGGCTCTTGACACAAGAGTCCTTTGTATTGTTGCTCCTGCTTCAGGTATAATCATCTTGGCTAATAGTTTAGATGGAATTTTCAGTGGATTGAATTTAAAGTTCATAACACGTACACTAATGTCATAGGAAGACACAGTCATATTTATGTACTCTCCATGGACATCGAATACAATGGCTGTGCCCCCGAGTTCTGCAATCCTTTCAGCAAGTATAGCAACAGCATTGCTTTTGCCAGATCCTGTAGTTCCTGTTATGAATAAATGCTTCGTAAGAGCATTTATATCAACTCTAACCTCCACATCTGGCCTTCCAATTATGTGCCCTATCCTAATAGAGTTAGGGGACTTTATGGTAAATATCCTTGTGAGAATCTCAGGTGACGCTAAATACACTTCGGCATCAGGATTTGGAGGTACAGAAGGAGCCTCTATTTTATCATCAACAAGATCTGCAAATATTCTTGCCCGTGAAGGAGCGTACCTGAGATTCTCATCATCTATACCTATGTGTGTTGACGTTGCTATGAAAGTTGGTGTAGTTGTGATTAGCTTTTTGTAAGCAGTTGAACTAATAACACCTATTACGCAATGCTGTCTTTTCTCATTAGTGGCAATATCGTAAGCTTCAAACGGAATGGTTATATATGTTCCAAGTGGTATTGGGTATTTTGACACAATTTGCACACTATGAGGATAGGATTCCTCACCAACTCTACCAATGGAAGTGCCAAAACAACATAACATTTTAAGCACCAGTTTCTAAAAATGTGATAAACTGATCGAAGAGCGCTTGCAATGCCTCCCTTCTCTTCCTAGACTCGGCTTCCTCATATGTCCCCCTAACTATGATTTCATACAATCTCGCCTCCTTTCCTGGAGCAGGTCTAAGCAACCTACCTAGCCTTTGAACAAACTGTCTTCTTGAACCTGTTCCAGCAGCTATTATTCCAACATTGGCGTCTGGTATATCTAAACCCTCATCACCAACTGTCGTTAGAACTAGTACCCTGACAATTCCTGACTTGAATAGCTCTAATCTCATTTTTCTAACATTTTCATCAAGTTCTCCTATTATGTAGTATGTGTTTAGCATTTCAGCTATTCTCTTTGCCTGCTCAATATATTGAGTAAAAATGAGAATTTTACTGCCTTTTGCGAGCTCTTCATTAACTATTTTCCTTATTGCCTCAAGTTTTCTTTCTGAATTCGCTATTAACTCTCTTAATTCACTTCTCACCTTAAGTGCTTCAATAGCCTCTACATCTCCCTTCTTAGCATCTTCAACAAGCTGTTTGAACTCCCTTTCACGTGCAAGCTTTCTATACTTGTTCAGGAGCTCTTTATACTTGGATTTTTCTTCAAGAGTTAGCTGTACTCTTATTGTAGTAACCTTAAATGGTGCTACATATCCTTTTTCAGCAAGTTCTTGCAAAGTCTTTGCATATACAACGCCTCCCATTAGCGGAAATAGCTCAACATGTCTTCCGTCTTCTCTTACGACGGTGGCTGAAAGCCCCATTCTCATATCCGCATAAATGCTTTCAGCAATAATCCTAAACTTATCAGCTGGTAAGTGGTGAACTTCATCAATGATTAGTAGTGAGAAGTGAGGAGCTAGCATGTCTACATACCTATATGCTGAGTGATATGTTGTAATCGTTACTGGCGCCAATCTTTTTTCATTAGCATAGAAAAAGCCTATCATGGACTTGGGCATGTCGGTGAATTCAATTATTTTATCTGCCCACTGAAACATCTGCTCCTTAGTGAAGGTTACAATGAGTGTTTTCACACCTAGCTCAGCTACAGCAGCTATGGCTATAATAGTTTTCCCCGTTCCTGTAGGAAGGGCTATAATACCTCTATAACCATTTTTTCTCCATGCATCTAAAGCTTCTTGCTGGTAGTCTCTCAGTGTACCCTTGAATGAAGGTTTCACGGGAAGCGGCTCTTCTCTCTTAATGCCACTTGCGTTAATTACCTCTACTCCTCTTCTCTTCAGTACATCAATGACCTGAAATAAGTACATAGGCTTTGCTATTTTAAACGATTTTCTATCTCTATCGTATATCAGTATATGCTTTTCTCTCAGATCCTTTACTAAATCACCTAAATAGAAATTGGGCTTGAGATATATGCTGTTGCTTGCCTTTTCAATGGTTACTGTAGGCATGTAGCTTTCCATAAGTTTCTTAATGTCATCAAGAGTTCCGCCTTCGAATTCGGCATCGTACCCTAGTAAAAGATCTAGAACGTCAGAAGGACTAATCTTCTTTTCTCTAAGTGCCTGAGAAAGCCTATTTACATCTACAATAAATTTTGCTTTATTTTGCTCCTTACCTAAGTACCTAGCAAATTGCAAAAACAATTCGAAGTCTTCATCATCTATCCAGTCACTAATATAAAAAACTATGTTTGGATGGCTATGTTTGCTCAACTGCTAGTCCCTTACTCTAGTCTTGCTATAAATAATGCTTTATGTTACTGAGTATATATGCTACGCACTTATTTGAAACTAATTACCGTACAAAGAAGATTACTTTATAACTATCATTTACACCACAATGCAGTAGCTATATACCGAGAATTTTTACATTACCCTCCTCACTTATGTATCCCCATGGCATCATCTGAGTGTTGTAAAGACCTGCAACTCTACCCTTATTATCTAATGCTATGAAGCCAGCTGTATTAGAACCAAAACGATTAGTTACAATGTTAAGGATCTTTTTAACAGCATCACTCGGTATAGCACCGTTACACATTTCTTCAACGATCTTTAGTGTGGCATGGGTAAGCAGTATGTACTCTCCAATACCTGTTGCTATAGCTGCACCACATTCATTAGCATAGAATCCTGCACCTGGAATAGCGCTATCTCCGACCCTGCCAGGCATTTTTAGAAATACACCTCCTGTACTCACACCTGCAGCCAAAATACCATCTCTATCTATTGACACTGCTCCAACAGTGTCTCCCAAACTTAGCCATGTCTCTAGACTCTTTTGAAAAGGACTCTCAACCCTCTCTCCTCTTCTTAATCTTATTATGACGTTACTGTAAAGCTCTAAAACTCTTTGCAAAGGTCCTGGATGGGGCTCTAAACCTATTTTCCTAGCCAGCTTGTCTGCAGCTCCTCCAGCAATAATTACATGCTCTGTTCTTTCTAGTACAAACCTAGCTAATTTAATTGGATTCTTAGGGTACCTAACACATGCTACTGCACCTGCTTTACCTCTAAACATGAGGCCTGCATCCATAGATATGGAGCCTGACGCGTCTACTGTGCTACCTATGCCAGCATTAAATATACCAGAATTTTCTAAAATCTCTATAGCAGCAACTACCATATCTAAGCTTGAGCCCGATTTATATACCCTGAATCCCTCTAGCAATGCCTGCTCTAAAACATTTTTAATGGTTACATAGGTCTCCTGATTAACAGCTCTCCTACCAGCTCCGCCATGAACAGCTAAAACAACTTTCAATTACGTGAACCCATTAAGGCTACTTATAGATCAATACCTTTACAAAACCACGTTTTGCAAAGATCCTTACTTTCTGAGGATCTACCTTAAATGGAAGCTCTACAACTTCCCTGTATTCATAAAACTTCGTCTCACCACCTCTACCACTAAGGCCTCTAAACTTAATTTCCTCCTTTAACCTGGCCTTTATATACATTAAGTTGTCGCTAAACCTTATGTCAATGCTTTGTTCATCAGCCTTAGGCAAATCTATGTAGATTTCATAGTAAGAGCCTTTGTCAATAACGCTGTATAAAGGTCTTAAATAACCCTCATAGTGCCACATAGGTGAGAACATTCTTTCTACATATATCATATCTTCTCTTAACCTCCTGATAACCCTTTGGAATTCATCCTCAATGTATTCTCTAAAGCTTCTCTCAATTTCCTTAATTCTCTTAAACAGCCTTTCAAACTCTTCATCCATGTTTAACACCACCTACGTGTACAGAGGAACAGCATATTCTACATCTTTCCTTAGCTGAGCTAACCCCCTCAAAGTGTTCTTCATAGCATCTCTTGCTCTCAATCTAATGATTTCAGCTTGTTCAAGAAGCTCCTTAACATCTATATCTCTTCCTATAATCCTAGAAATTACATTAATGTTTTTTGCAGAAGCTTCAGGATCTGGAAACTCAAGAAAGGATTCTGTAAGTAATAGAATTGTATTAAGCCTTGCCCTAGTGAACTCCTTTAGGAGGAGTGCATAAGGTCCTGCAAGAAATCCGTTTTCAAAGGGCAAAGCATCCACACTCTTTAGCAACTCTAAAGCTTTAGTTGTTGTAGCTAAGTAGTACGTCTTGAGGCTTTCAACTTCAAATCTATTCTGTATCGGCATTCCTGAAGGTAGCAGCACGTAATCCACACCTTTTCTCTCTAAGTAATTTGTTAATATCTTTGAGAGCTGTATTAAACCATGTTGAGCAGGCATAAACTCACTATATATCACAAGAAGATTGTTACCTGAGAACACCCTTATAGGAGCTCTCAAATACTTATTGCTTACTACGACAATAGGTGGTAGATATGTATATGAATCCACGCCGCCAACCTCAGTTAACTGTAATGTCTTCACTATGTGCCAAGCACTAATGACTCCTACAAGTCCCGTATCAGGTAGAGAAATTATGGCATAACTAGGCTTTTGCAGCTCTATAGGCTTGTACTCAAGTATTACATAATCTCCGACCCACTCCTCTCTATAGACCTCTAACACTCTCATCACCAGCTAAAAACGCTGAAAATTTTATGACTTCACCTCTTTATATGCTTTTGCAATCCTCAATACCTTCTCTACTACATCAACTGCTGTAAATCCAAAAACATTTATCATGGGCTCCTTACCCCAATCACCCCTATGGTAAACCACATCCGGTACTTGCCCTACCTTAGATACCGCCTGTTCAATTCCCCAAGGTATTGAAGCACCTTCAACTTTCTTTACCTCCTCAGGTTCTTGAGTTCTATCGTAAAAGGATACCGAATAACCAAGGCTTTTTGCAATCCTGACAAGCTCTTCATCAAATCTGATGTTAGCAGCAGCTCTAATTCTCTCATTAAACTCCATGGCTTTAAGCACAGCCCTTGCCATGTGACGCGAAGCTCCAAACGATATAGGCCCTGAGGCTTTCACTTTGTTGCCTATCTTGACTATTCTACCCATTACACCTGCAACACTATTCACATTCTTAGCATAGGGTTTTGGAAGTGCCATAACTATGTTCATGCCGACCTCAGGTATTAGTGGAGCGACAAGAAATCCATGCTCTTCAAGCATTTCTACAGCTTTTTGTAAGTTCTCAAGTACAAAAAACTTTTCAGCAGGTATGGTCAACCACGCAATGGGGTTTACAGGACCGCAGCCTTTTCCAAGCGAAAGTCCATATTCTATTGCTGTAGTTATGAACTCTTTTGCCACTTTCACAGATTCTTCAATATTCTTCCCCTTAGCCAGCTCAGCCGTTATTGCTGCTGAGAAAGAGCAGCCGGTCCCATGAGTGTTTCTACTATGTATTCTCATAGCCCTAAACTCTCTGTATGTGCCGTTGTAGTAAAGAATGTCTATAGCTTCGTCACCCTCAATGTGACCACCCTTTAAAACAACAGCTCGTGCTCCAAGCTCTTCAGCAATGTGCTTAGCAGCTTTTCTCGCATCATCAACACTATTTATTGTAAAACCTGTAAGCTTTTCAGCTTCGAACTTGTTTGGAGTTACTATGGTTGCTATTGGTATTAGGTACTTTACTAGAGCATCTACAGCGTCTTCCTTGAGAAGTGGGCTACCGCTTTTAGCAACCATTACAGGGTCTACGACTACTGTAAGTCCGTAGCTTTTAATTAAGCTTGCAACTAGCTTAACTATTTCACTACTACTCAGCATTCCCGTTTTAGCTGCGTCAACACCTATGTCTTCTACAACAGCCTTAAACTGTGCTTCAATGATGTTTAGTGGAAGGTCATACACTGCTCTTACTTCATAAGTATTTTGCGCTGTGATGGAGGTTATTACACTCATTCCATGCACACCTAGAGCGGCAAATGTTTTTAGATCTGCCTGTATACCTGCACCACCTCCAGAATCACTGCCAGCTATGGTCAAAGCTCTTTTAATCATCTAAATCACCACGTAGGCTGCTTCTAGCAAAAATTAATACCATTATTGGTACAAATATTGAGCAAGTTTTCAAAAGCTTTTAAGTTCAGCACCTAAAACAGGATTGCAAGTATTTGAGCAACAGGTGTCATCATAGTTGTCATCAGCGCAAAAATTCAGGCTTACTGGCAGGGAGAGGTGGAGGCTTAAGAAGTGGTATAATGTAGTTACACCTGAGTACTTTGGATCCATAGTAATAGCGACTACGCCTGTTGATGAACCGTGGAAACTACTTGGCAGAAAGGTTAGCGCAACGCTATATGATCTTACAGGAGACGTTACGCAGGTTCATATAAACCTCCACTTCCAGATATGGAAAGTTGAGGGTGAGAATGCGTATACCATTTTTAAGGGGCATGAGCTTGCGAGAGACTACATTAGGAGTCTAACAAGAAGAAAGAGCAGTAAAGTAACGGCAATACTTAACGTGACAACAAAGGATGGTTACTTATTCAGAGTTACCGTAATGGCGTGGACTACATATCGTTGCAATACTAGTCAAAGACATGCTATTAGAAAAATATTGATGGATCTCGTAACGAAAATAGCTTCAGAGAAAGCTTTAGGGGACTTCGTGATTGGTATGGTATTTGGAGACTACAATCAGACATTATTTAACGAGGCTAAGAAGATATACCCATTGAGAAAAGTAGAGTTTGCTAAGTCAAAGCTATTGGCAGTGCCAACGCCTGAGGGACTAAAGAAAGCTGTTATAATTCCAAAGCCTGGTGTAACAGAGGCTCCTTATGGGACATCTCTTTAAAACCATAGGAACTTGAATCGCGATTACCTTTCCTTTCTAATAGTAAAACAATTTAAATACTAATCATTGCCATTCCTAGTTATCTTGGTGTAAAAATTGTTAGGTATTGTACTAGCTGCAGGAATTGGTAAGAGGTTGAGACCTTTAACAGAAACAAAACCAAAGGTACTTATGCCTGTCGCTGGCAAGCCTGTTATATACTACCCTTTAAAGATGCTAAGCTTGCTAAACGTTAATGAGGTATACATTGTTGTATCGTATATGAAAGAGGCTGTTGAAGACTATGTCAAGAAGTTAGCTAATGAGCTTTCACTTAATGTACACTTTATTACACAAGAAAAAGAGCTAGGCACAGCTCATGCTGTTAAAACAGTTATTGAAAAGGTGCTGGATTACGCTATTGTAGCTTATGGAGATTTGTATGTAAATCCTGAACATATTGCAAATATGCTGAAACCTGTTATTGAGAAGAAACGCAATGTGATTACCGCTGTTGAAGTTTCAAATATCTCTAAGTACGGCAAGCTGATGGTTTCTGAAGACAGAGTTCTGAAAATTGTTGAGAAGCCTTTTGAAGGAGGTAAGGGGCTTGCAAATGCAGGCATATATGCAATTAAAGATAGTACTCTTAAACTTGTTGAAGAGATTAAGTCCTCTATAAGAGGGGAGTATGAGCTAACAGACCTCATTGAAATAGCTAATAGTAGAGGTGAGGGATTTAATTACATAATGATAGGCTCTGAAGAATGGCAGGATATAGGCTATCCATGGGATTTGTTAAGTGCAAATAAAATGGCTTTGAAGAACCTTAGCCAGAAAATAGTTTTAGGCGATGTAGATCCTCATGCAACTGTTAAGGGAGCAGTATATGTGGATGAGGGGGCAGTGGTAAAGGGCTGTACGTACATAGAGGGACCTGCATACATAAGTCACGATGCAGTAATAGGGCCCAATGCTTACATCAGACCCTACACAGTAATAATGCCTAAAGCTCACATAGGCTTTTCAGTAGAAGTCAAGGAGAGTATAGTAATGGAAAATACACATGCCGCACACCTTACTTACATAGGAGATAGTATAGTAGCAGAAAACGTGAACTTAGGTGCAGGTACAATACTAGCAAATCTAAGGTTTGATGAAGCTATTGTAAAGGTGTATGTAGAAGGCAGGAAGGTGGAAAGTGGGAGAAGGAAACTTGGGGCAATAATAGGAGGCTATGTAAAGACAGGAGTAAATGTATCAATAATGCCTGGGGTTAAAATAGGTTCTCATTCAATAATATACCCAGGAGTTACAGTATACAGAGACGTTCCATCAAAAACAATAGTCACAAAAGACTGGCTCTAAAAGCAAAACACTTTTAACCAGCGCACAAAAATCAAAGAAATTCAGGCGGCGGTCGTCTAGCCTGGTCTAGGACGCCGGCCTGCCGAGCCGGAGATCCCGGGTTCAAATCCCGGCCGCCGCATAAAACAATAGACTCCCTTTCTATTCTAAGTATTTTAACCTGATAGTGGTTGAAGGAGGCTTGAGATTTTCATCCGCTCTACACGTAGTAGCCACGTTTAGCCCTAGTGAAGTTGTTGAAATACCTGAGATAGGCTTGGAGACTTCTAGACTTGTGTGCTTTAGTGATAAAGGTTTTTGCAGATACTACGTAGGTATTAGGGAGACTCAAAAGCCTTGTGAATGGGTTTACATGTCCATAGAAACTCTAGAGATTATCAAAAGTTTTGCTCCTAAGAAGATAAGGAGGCGTGTCCTGGGAAAGTACGCTAGAGAACACAGCTTAGTAGTGCCTAAGTACATGAGGAAAGTTTCTTGGAGGCTAATGGTAAGGGTTATGCCTAGAGAGGCAGCTAGATTCATTCAGAGCAGGTTTAGTGAGCTAAAGATATCTGAGGCTAGGTATGAGGACTTGTTGAACGAGGCGGACGAGTATTACCCAAAATACTTAAGCTATATAAGGCAAAACATTTATTTGCTTCACTAATGCTTGTAAAAAGTCTATGCTAAGCCTTTTCTATAAATCTATGTTATGAATAAGATGAGGAGCGACCTTAACAAATTGATTGACTAACATCTCCTCTCCAAAACCTTCCTAACCTCTTCAATAACCTTCTTCATAAAGCTTCTAAGCATTACAACCATGGCTAAAGCTGTGAAAGCATTAATGACTGCAACTGCTATGAGTGTAGCTATGGATATAATTTCACTATTATACAATTTGAGTGACCTAATAGGTATTTTTCGTAAATTAAAAACTCAGCTTGAATTTATCGATGACGTAATTTTATATGAATATAAGAAATTTACGATGACTTCTCCAAGTAGTGATCTATGCATAGGTATTAGAAGGAGTGCTTGGAAAAGTCTGGGGTTAAGGATAAAATCATTGATATCTCCTTCGGCTGGCCCTGAACCGATATTTCGTACAATGAGCATCTCAACTATTTTATACAGTTCAGGTTTTACAATAAACTTACACAGTGATTTTTGAGATTGTATCATTAAGAAACATAAGGTTAATAGCTCGGATTGTGGAGGATTTAATGGTGAATTGGGATCTAGGTCATGGTTGAGATCCGTTGTGAAGATTTGTGGAAGATCTATGGTTCTGGGACTGTTGCATTGAGAGGTGTTAGTTTTACTCTGGTGGATGTGTCTTTGGTTATTCTCGTTGGTCCAAATGGTAGTGGTAAGACTACTTTGGTTAGGATTATTGATGGAGAGATTAGTCCCAGCAAGGGTTTCGTCTCGATTAATGGTTTAAGTCCTGATGTTGCTAGGGCGAAGGGTTTCTTTGGTGTTATGCCTCAGGAGGCTAGGTTGCATGAGTATCTCTCTGTGAGAGAATACCTATACTACCTAGCCCTGATCCAAGGTTTGAATAGGCATGAGGCTAAGAGAGAGGTTAGTAGAATAATAGATGATTTCATGCTCCAAGAATACGCCTCCACGAGGATCGAGTATTTATCAGCTGGGTTCAAGAGAAGAATTCTCCTAGCCCAAGCATTCTTGGGTTCGCCAGAAATACTTCTACTCGATGAGCCAACGGTTGGGCTAGACCCGGAGATGAGAGCTAAACTCTGGGACATAATAATGAGATACGCTAGGGAGCGTGGTAGCATGATTATATTAGTGACACACTATATTGATGAGGTTAGGGACATAGCCAGTCGTGTACTGCTTCTTTACAAGGGCCAGCTAATATTCAACGGCAACCCAAGAGAGCTTCTAAGCAAGATGGGCTATAAGTATAGGGTTCAAGTGAGACTGCGTGGGTCCAAGGCTCTAGAGACCCCTCCGCTGAGACTTCATCACAGAAGTGGCGATGTTATAGAGTTTTATGTTGTGGATGAGGAGGAGCTTATTAAGCTATTAAACTACTTGGTGAGTCTCAGAGACTGGGTCTCGGAGTTCAGCATAGATAGACCTAGTTTGGAGGAGTCGTATCTCAGGCTCATAAAATTGCTGGAGGGCGGTGGCAGTGGTCAACATCTATAGGGTCTATGCTATTAGCATGATCTATGCTCTGTGGATGCTTCGGAACAAACTATTCTACCTTTACCTAACGGTCTTACTCCCATTCACCATACTGGTGCCATTCCTCATCATTGCACCAACCAGACTCGGACCCTTCATAGCTGTTGGTACAGTGATCCTTACTCTGATGTACTGTTTCAGTACTGCAAGTCAAGACCTGGCCGTTGACAGGCTCTTGAAGAGAATAGCTATCCTACTAACAAAGCCTGTCACACCGCTAGAGTACTTCTTAGGAATACTACTATCAAATGCTATGCAGACACTCCCAGCGACAGTAATCGTGATTATGGTTCTGTGGGTCGCGGGGCTGATAAAAATCGGGGACATAACACTACTATTACTGGGGCTCGTAGCTGGGTGGTATATACTTACGA